>ERZ795053.236-NODE-236-length-70886-cov-7.553896_pt1 | contig 70886 bp, 81 predicted proteins | sample MGYA00375137_ERZ795053 | MGnify/ENA primary metagenome ERZ795053 (study PRJEB30182, sample SAMN05720284) | activated sludge metagenome | isolation source: Anaerobic digester | place: Hong Kong | collected 2014-12-17 ...
CTGGCATATTCATCAGCAGCAGTGTCCTGTTTTACTAAAATACCGCGGTCTGCGCCCATGGCAAGGGCTGTACGGATGGCATCCATGGCTTTGTCAGCACCGGCTGAAACAACCACTACCTCAGTAGCAATTTTCTTTTCTTTTAATTGTATTGCACCTTCAACTGCAACTTCATCATAGGGATTAATAATAAGGTTAATCCCTGCATCATTGATTTTGCCATCTTTTAACTCGATTTTGGCTTCTGTGTCAAAAGTCTGCTTAACACATACTAGAACCTTCAAGTTCATTCCTCCTTTTCATCTGCTGGTTATCCGTTTTTTAAGAGTAAGATCACTGCCCAAAAGCCTACAGTAATTCTTCAATCACCCCCATGAGTATTAATATATATTTACTGTTGCCTACGGCAAAGTTACCGCCAGAGTTTCTATGTTTACCACCGACATTTCACCGGCTTATGCAGACAGTGTCCGTTTTCTCCACTGCTTTCATAAGCAGAATACGGGGAAGTTCCGATAGCGCAAAAAGCCATAGACAAATAAATATCTTCTATATAAAAGTCCAATTTCCTGCTTGTGTCCAGAAATCAAGCAAATTTTTATTAACATATTACCTCTATATTGTAAGATACTAGATTTTTTGATAGAAAAAAGTGTCCAAGGATTGAAAGCCTGCTTGTGCCGGTCGAAAAATCTGTTCCGTACTGCCAATAAACAAGACACCGCCTGGCCGTAAAGCCTGGGCAAAGTTACGGTAAAGGTCCTGTTTGCTCTCTTCCGTCAGGTAAATAAACACATTGCGGCACAAAATCAGATCATGATCCAATTCAAACTTGTCCCGCAGCAAATCATGACGGGCAAACTCAACCATTCTTTTGATTTCCTCAATAACGCAGTAATGATCTCCATCTGATTGAATATAACGATGCAAGTAGCCGGGTGGCAGCGTTTTGAAGGCTTTACCGGTATACACGGCTTGAATTGCTTTGCGCAGCACTTCCTGATCCAAATCGGTGGCTTTTATTTTTTGCACATGCCCGGGAAATTTTGCATGAAAAAGCATGGCCAGTGAATACGCTTCTTCCCCGGTTGAACAACCGGCACTCCACACCTTCAATTTGGTTCTATGTGTCAACAGCTGCGGGATGATTCTCTCTTCCAACACTTTCCAATGATCCGGATTGCGAAAAAATTCTGAAACATTTATGGTCAAGTATTCGATAAATTTTTGGCGGACAGGCAAGTTTATCTCTAAAAGGCTGACAAAAGATTTGTAATCCGGGCACTCGACCGTTTTCATAAAACTATTAATACGTCTTTCCATTTGCGGTCTTTTATATGCAAGCAGATCGATTCGGCTGATGGTTTCAAACTTTTTTACAAACCATTCCCAATCATATACATCCTTCTGCAAAAATGCCCCTCCTATTTCATCATGTTCAAAGCCTTTCCCATCGCTTCCACAGTCAATTCTATATCAGTCAGATCATGGGCTCCGGAAATGAAGGAAACTTCAAATTGTGACGGCGGCAGATACACTCCGCAATGCAGTAAATTTCTGTAGAAGTCGGCATATTGTTCAGTATTGCAACACTGTACTGATTCATAGTCGCGAACCTCTTCTTCCGTAAAAAAGACGCACCACATGGAGCCCAATCGCTTGATTGAATAAAATCGGTTGTGTTCTTCAAATAGCGTTCTGATTTTTCCCGCCAGTACATAGCCCAGTACCTCCAGACGGTCATAGACATCCCCGTCTTGCAATTCCTTCAACGTAGCAATGCCAGCAGCCATGGCCAGAGGATTCCCGGACAGCGTACCGGCCTGGTAGACTTCTCCCAGCGGGGCTACCAGGTCCATGATTTCCTTTCTGCCCCCGTATGCTCCAACCGGCAGACCGCCGCCGATAATTTTCCCCAACGTGGTCAAGTCGGGTGTAATGCCGGTTAGATTCTGTATTCCGCCATAACACAGGCGGAAACCAGTGATGACTTCATCGAAGATCAAGATACTATCATACATACTGGCAACTTCCCGAACCGTCTGCAGAAATTCCATTTCGGCTGGGATTAAACCCATATTGCCTGCCACCGGCTCAATAATAACCGCAGCAATATCAGGCCCGTACTGCATGAAGGCTTTTTTCACCGACTCAATGTCATTGTATTTGCACAGTAAGGTATGTTCGCTAATGGAGCGAGGAATACCAGGACTGGATTGACTTCCTCCGGTAAGCATTCCGGAACCGGCTTTGAGCAAAAACGTATCGGCATGTCCGTGATAACAACCTTCGAATTTGATGATCTTGTTGCGTTTGGTATAGGCCCGGGCCAGGCGAATGGCGCTCATGGTGGCCTCGGTGCCGGAGTTTACCATTCTCACTTTATCAATGGAAGGGAACGCTTCGCAGATCATCTCCGCCAGTTCGATTTCACGCGCACAAGTAGCACCAAAACTGCTTCCGTCCCGGGCTGCCGCGATCATCGCTTCGACTACGGCGGGATGACTGTGTCCAAGAATCAGCGGCCCCCATGAACCAACATAATCAACAAATTCATTGCCGTCCTCATCGTAGATTCTGCAGCCGCTGCCTCTTTTCATAATCAGTGGGTCCATTCCCACCGATTGAAAGGCACGTACCGGGCTATTTACGCCCCCGGGCATCACTTTGAGCGCCTGCCGATAGATCTGTTCCGATCTGGTGGTTTTCACTTCTTTTTCCCCCATTCGCGACCGATCTTCATCGGATCGGTTTCCTCAATCAAAAAAGCGCATACTTACTTTTTTCAGTTCCCGAATACTGTTTAAGACAACATAATCATCCAAGCCGGTTACATCAGCAATTCGGCTGATCGTTTCCGCTAGGTCCGTCTGACTGCGGGCATGCACCATGGAGAACAAATTATAACCAAAATCAGCGCTGACCTCCCGCAGATAACAATGACTTACCTCATGGAATTCTGCCATAGCTTCACCTGCCCGGTCTGCTTCAATCGGACCGACCTTCCAGGCGACCATGGCATTACAGGTATAACCTGCCTGCTGATGCCTGAGGACTGCTCCCCAGCGACGCACAACCCCTTGTTTTTGCAGATCTTGAATGCGCTCCAGAACTTCCTCTTCGCTTATCTCCAAATCAACCGCCAGCTTTTGAAAGGGACGTGATTCAAGCGGTATATCACCCTGGAGAAATTGGATAATCCGGCGGATTTTTTCATCTTCATACATCATGATTCAGCCCCCATATCAAACGAAACCTTGATTTTGTAAAGCTTGCGGGCCGGCATGGGCAGGATAGACAGTCCGCAAGCCTGTTCCAATGCCTTTAATTGCTGGATCAGCGCCGCCTGCGAAGGTGATGTCAGCGTAAACCAGAGGTTGTAATGATGGTCGCGGACATAGTTGTGGGTTACTCCGGACAGCTGGTTAAGTATGGCGGCTACTTCATCAATTCGTTCCTCCGGTACGGTCATGGCACAAAGCGCTGACGTATAGCCCAGCTGTTTGGAATTCATGATTCCGCCAATACGGCGAATCAAACCGGTTTCTTTTAAGGCAGCGATGCGGGCCAGGACCTCTTCTTCACTTGTTTTCAATCGGGCCGCCAAGTCCCCGAAAGGCTGGCAACTGAGCGGCAGAGTGTTTTGCAGGGCATCCAACAGAGCACGATCAAGCTGATCCAGTTTCATATTTTCTGACCCTCTTGCCGGGGATTATAGAGGCACCAGCTGTCTTCCGCCATAATACTGCCATTATAATAGTTGGCCCGAGCCCGGCATCCCCCGCACTTTTCCCGGTAATCACAAATTCCGCATTTGCCTCCATATTCCATGCTACGCAGCTCCTGTAAAACAGAATTTTCAGTCCAAATTTTATCAAAAGGAATTTCTTTTACGTTGCCCAGTGGCATGTCCATATAGGCACAGGGCTGTACTTCTCCTGTGGGACTTATGATGCAATAACTGATGCCTGCCAGGCATCCCCTTGAGAAACGTATCTGTATCCCTTTTTTGTCTGCAACCCGAATAAACTGTGGTGCACAAGTGGGTTTTATTTCGATGGGCACTTTTTTTTGTTTTTCCATCAAACGGGCCAGGGTTTTTTCGTATTCCGCTACTCGCAGCGCTTCCTCTTCAATATCGGCACCACGCCCGGTGGGAACCAGAAAGAAAACATGATGGGCCATGGCCCCAATCTGTACAGCAAAATCGGTGATATCTTCCAATTCCGCTACGTTCCAGTCCATCACCGTCGTATGAATCTGAAAAGGAACACCGGCTTCTTTGAGATTTAACATGCCTTGCACCGTCAAATCATACGCATGATCCAGCTTGCGAAATGCGTTGTTTTTTTGCGGAATCAGGCTGTCGAGGCTGACTCCGGCAGCCATAAATCCTGCCTGTTTCAGCTTTTGGGCTACGTCCGGTGTAATCAGGGAGCCGTTGGTGCCCAATACAGGCCGCAGTCCCCGCCGGGTGGCATAGCTTCCCAATTCATATATGTCCGGTCGCATCAACGGTTCCCCTCCGCTGAAGATCATAATTTTAAAACCGGCTTTTTTAATCTCATCAATGAGTTTTTGGGCCTGGCTTGTATTGAGTTCATCTTCGAGTCTTGCTCCTGCATCGCGGTAACAATGATCGCAGAACATATTGCACTGATTGGTAGTATTCCATGAAACCAGCATATCAACCCTCCTACACAATGTTTCCTGATAATAACCGGGCAGCATCCTTGGCCGCATACGTTATGATTAAATCTGCTCCGGCCCTCTTGATGGCGGTGAGGACCTCCATGGTCACGGCTTCCTCGTTGATCCAGCCCTGGGCAGCAGCAGCTTTGATCAAACTATACTCGCCACTGACATTATAAGCTGCCGTAGGCAGGCCAAATCTGTTTTTCACCTCATGCAAAACATCCAGATAAGCCAAGGCAGGCTTTACCATAACAATATCCGCCCCCTCCTGAATATCCAGTTCAACCTCCCGCATGGCTTCCCGGAAGTTGCCAGGATCCATCTGGTAACTGCGGCGATCTCCAAACTGGGGAGCACAATCGGCAGCATCCCGAAACGGTCCGTAGAAAGCGGATGCAAATTTGGCCGCATAAGACATGATGGGGATGTTCTCAAAGCCGTTCTGATCCAGACAATTCCTTATATATCCGACTCTCCCGTCCATCATGTCGGACGGCGCCACCATATCACAACCGGCCTGCACATGAGAAAGTGCCTCCCGAGCCAAGAATTCAAGGGTACGATCGTTGTCGACACTCCGGTCGGCTTTCAAGACTCCGCAATGCCCGTGGCTGGTGTATTCGCAAAGGCAAACATCGGTTATTACCATTAATTGCGGACACAAATCCTTGATTCTTTTTATGGCCTGCTGGACAGAACCGTTGGGATCACAGGCTTCGCTGCCCGTTTCATCTTTGTGTTCCGGCAATCCGAACAAAAGCACCGCCGGGATTCCCAAAGATTCGATTGCTTTTATCTCGGCAGGCAGTCTATCGGCTGAAAATTGAAAAACTCCGGGCATCGAGTGAATCGGATGTTTTTGCTCCTGCCCCGGTAGAATAAACAACGGATAAATCAAGTCCTGGGTCGTAAGACTGGTTTCTCTTACCATGACACGCAACGTTTCATTGGCCCGCAGTCTTCTCATTCTTTGTATCGGATAAGTCATCCAGATGCCTCCTTGTCGTTCAGGATCAATCATGCTCCCCGAATGAGGGAGACTTTCATGCACCGCTCAATCTTTTTCAGTTAAATCAGCAAGAATTGATCGCAACAATCCGTCAATGGTGTATTCACTGGCAACAATATCAACCGGCAACCCTTTTTCCCTGGCTTTGTCCGCCGTAATCGGACCGATACAGGCGACTTTCACCCTTTGTGCCAACGCTTTGGCTTTTTCGCTTCCGGCCATTTCTACAAAATTGGTAACCGTTGAAGAACTGGTAAAAGTAATAAAATCAATGGGTTGTTCCAGTATTGCCTTTAACTTCCCGGGATTGGTGCAGGTGGGAACAACTGCCTGATAAAGGTTGATTTCTTCCACCTCTGCCCCGCGTTTGACCAACTCGAGAGGCAAAACATCACGCGCCCCTTTGGCCCGCGGCAATAACACCTTCTGTCCCGGAACGATTACATTCTGCAGACCATCCAAGATGCCTTCGGCCAAATACTCAGCCGGCATCAGATCCACCCGCAATCCGTATTGCTGCAAGCGCTCGGCGGTCGCAGGTCCAATCGCACCCACTTTTATTCCGGCCAGACTGCGGATATCCTGAGCGCTTTGAAACAACTCCCGGAAAAAAATCTCTACCGCATTGACACTCGTAAATATTATCCAATGATAGGTTTCTATCTGTGCAAAGGCACGGTGAAGCTGATCGAGGTTCTCTTCCTCAGTAATCTCGATCGTCGGCAATTCTAGCGCTTCTCCGCCCAGTTCACGGATCTTTTTCACCAAAACACTGGCCTGACTGCGGGATCGAGTCACTACAATCCGTTTCCCCCACAGCGGTCCGGTTTCCCACCAATTGAGCCGGGAGCGCAAAGCAACGGTATCGCCAACGACAATGATCGCCGGGGGCGTCAGGCCAGCTTCCCTGACCCGGTCAACAATTTCGTCCAACCGTCCGCTGACCACTTCCTGATCGGGCATGGTTCCCCGTCGGATCAGTGCCACCGGTGTTTCCGGGCTGCGTCCGTTGGACAAAAGGTTGCTGACAATATATTCGAGGTTTTCCACCCCCATAAGAAAAACCAGGGTACCAATCCCGGTGGATATCTGTTCCCAGTCAATGGAACTCACTTCCTTGCCAGGTTTTTCATGACCGGTAATCACTGCAAAACTAGAAGTGGCATCCCGATGGGTCACTGGAATACCGGCATAAGAAGGCACCGCAACGGCCGAAGTAATACCGGGCACAATCGCAAAATCATAACCCCGCTCTTTCACGTAGAGCGCTTCCTCACCGCCCCGGCCAAATACAAAAGGATCTCCTCCCTTTAACCGGACCACCATTTTCCCCTGGGCGGCTTTGTCGGCCAACAAGGCATTGATTTCTTCCTGGTGAAGCGTATGACGGCTGGATTCTTTGCCGACATAAATCATTTCTGCCTGCGGATTGGCCCAGGCCAGGATATCCGAACTGACCAGGCGGTCATAGATAACCACTTCCGCCTGTTCCAGCAGTTCTTTGCCTTTTATCGTAAACAGCCCGGGATCACCCGGACCGGCACCTACCAAATAAACGAATCCTCTTCTAGCCATGTTCATTCTCCCTGCCCTCTGATTTCATCCAGTACCTGACCGGCCCCCCGGGACAGCAGTTGCTCGGCCAACTGTCGGCCATTGCCGGCTACATCATCCAGCCCGCATTCCAGGGACGCTTTATATACACGGCTGCCATCCAGCGAGGAAATCAAGCCCTGAATATTTAAATGATCAGCTTCTTTTCTGGCCAGGCAGGCAATTGGCACCTGACATCCCCCTTCCAGTCTCGCCAGAAAAGCTCGCTCGGCGGTAATCTCCAACCAGGCAACGGGATCGTTGATGGGATTGACCATCTGTAAAGTATCTTCATCCCCTGCCCGCATTTCAACCGCAACCGCTCCTTGCCCAACCGCTGGCAGGATATGTTCCCCGGCAATGATTTCGCGGATATGGCCTGCAAACCCCAGTCGCTTGACTCCGGCATAAGCCAGGATAATTCCGTCCAGGCCTTGCTCCTCCATCTTTCTGATGCGGGTTTCCACATTGCCCCGCATACTGACCAGTTGCACATCCGGTCGCAAAGTTCGCAATTGAGCCACCCGTCGCAGACTGGAAGTCCCGATGGCAGCTCCGGCTGGTAAATCAGCCAAACACTGATAACGGGTCGAAAGCAACACATCATGCGGATTTTCACGGGGCAGAACCGCACCTAAACATAAGCCCTCACCCAAAAGCGAAGGCAGGTCTTTCATACTGTGCACGGCCATATCAATTCTGCCGTCCAGCAGTTCATTTTCAATTTCATGGGTAAATAAACCCTTGTCTCCAATTTGTGCCAGGGGGACATCCAGTATTTTATCCCCTTTGGTTTTAATGATGACAATTTCGACGGATATTCCTTCCCAACGACGGGATAATTCACGGGCAACGTATTCCGCCTGCCACAAGGCCAGCTTACTGCCCCGTGTTCCCAACCTTATAACCCGCATTATACCCCTCTTTCTCACAGTCAACTTCAAGATCGAATAAATTCTTAACGACTTCTGCATACAAGTGGCCTTGATTGCTTACGGCCATCTCTTTCATTTTCAGCACCGGCGAGCGCAACAATTGATTAACAATCGACGCAGCCATATTCTGTATAATGACCTGATCACGCTCGGAAATTGTTCCCATGCGGTTGAAGGCCCTTTTCAGCTCGGCTTGTTTGATCGTTTCTCCGGTATTCTTCAGTGAAGCAATAACCGGTATAACATACAGTGAGGCCATCCACTGGTTGAACTCTTCCATCTGCCCCGTAATAATTTCCTCGGCTGCTTGTGCCGCTTCGAGGCGCTCCTGATAACTGACATTCACAAAATCCTGCAGATCATCAATGTCATAAATGGTCACCCCGTCAATGGCCTGTAAATTGGCATCCACATCCCGGGGCACGGCAATATCGATAAAAATAATTGGCCGCCCCTGCCGGGCTTTAAGCGTATTTCCACAGTTGTCCTCTGTGATTACACAGTGGTTGGCTGCCGTACAGCTAATCACGATATCCGCCCTGCTCATTTCCTCGGCAATTTTATCAAAAAATACGGCCTTTCCTTCAAAAAAAGCTGCCATTTCCATCGCCTTGTCATAGGAACGGTTGGAGACGATGACCGAGTGTATGCCGTGGGAGATCAGATAACGGGTGGTCAGTTTGCCAGTCTCTCCTGCACCCACCACCAATACGGTTTTATCCTGCAAACTGCCCAATTGCTGAACGGCCAAATCGACAGCCGCATAGCTGACCGAGACAGGATGCTGGTCAATTTTGGTGTCAGTTCTTACTTTTTTGCCTACATAAAGAGCTTTTTGAAACAAAGCATTCAATACTGCGTCCGAAGCACCGTAATATCGGGCGGCTTCATAAGCTTCCTTGACCTGTCCCAAAATTTGAGTTTCTCCCAGAATCATCGAATCCAGACCAGCACTGACCCGGAAAAGGTGGGCGATCGCATCATAACAATTCGGTTGATACATATATTCCTGAAACTGTAATTCCGACAAGCCGGAATAATCGAGCAGAAAATCCTTCAGCACCTTCTGCCCGGACGGAATATCCCTGGTCGTCGCATATAATTCGGTGCGATTACATGTCGACAAAATGACCAGGCCTTCGATTTCTTCGAATTCAGTTAGCCGCTTGTAAGCACTTTCCAGCTGTTTTTCAGAGAAGGCACATTTTTCTCTAATCTCAACCGGAGCGGTGCTGTGACTTAATCCTGCCAAGAGGACATACATTGATTAATTCGCTCCTCTGCCTCTTCATATCGTCCGTCCAGCAACAAATCCAGTAAATCAGAACCAACCATCTGCTCCAATATCTGCTTGCGCTGATTTATATCCAGGGAGGATTGTTTAAGTTCTTCTCTGAATTGACCCAAAAGATTAACAATATATCCGTATTCTTCTGTGACAATCGCTTCCAGTTGCCGGCGCAGCCGGGCAGCAAAAAGCGGACTCCGGCCTTCTGTCGAGATGGCAAGCGCCAAAGAGTCCCGCCTTAATACTGAAGGAACAAAAAAATCACAGTTGGGGGGGTCATCCACCGCATTGACCAGGATCCCTCTTTGCCTGCACAAATCGGCAATTTCCTTGTTCAAACTGTTGTCATCGGTGGCAATAAAAACCATAAACACGTTGTCCAGATCATGGTCTTCGAAAGCTCTGGGAATCCATTGCAAGCGTTCTTGCCCTGCCCATTCAGCAATGCCCTCTTCTGCTGCAGGACTGACAATTTTTATTCTGGCTCCGTATTCAAGCAAGCTGGCGGCTTTTCTTTCTGCAACCGTACCGCCTCCAACAATGAGGCAGCTTTTACCGGCTACATGCAAATAAATAGGATATAAATGCTCCATGGTGTCATAAAACAGGTCCGGAATCAGACCTATTCTTTATCCTTTTCGTCTAATTCGTTAAACTCATCGTCCTTGGCTTTTCTGAAGCTCTGCAGCGCCTTCCCCATGGCTTCGCCAACTTTGGGCAATTTGCCCGGGCCTACGATAATCAACACGATCAACAGAATCAGTCCAAGTTCCCAAGGTCCAAAATTACCGATCAATCCAAACAAGACCAAAACCTCCTCAAAAAACTGTCGCCTTTATCAACAATTCGTTATGCACCCTTGAAAAACCTTTGTTTGAAAACATCTCTCTCGTTATTATGACAACAATACCGCACTTTGTAAAGAATCCGCTTCCAGGTCATTACCCCCAAAAAAGGGATTCTATTCTATCTTTGATCTGCTCCATTTACCGAAGAATTTTATTCATCCGTTTTTTTTGCCGCGTCCTTCTCTGCCGCTGTCGGTTTTTTTTCAAAAAACCTTCGCTTGTTCTTGCGCTCTTCGCTGGGTCGGGCCAGCCGTGCCACCAGGACACTGATTTCGTAGAGGATATATACTGGTATGCCCATCATCATCTGCGAGATCGGATCCGGCCCCGGGGTCAGTGCCGCCGCCAGAATGAAGATAATCAGGATGGCATATTTGCGGTTGCGGGACAGCGTCTGCGATGTCACAACCCCCATTTTCGCAAGAAAAAAAACGATCACCGGGAGCTCGAAAACCAATCCAAAAGGAATTGTAAAAGCCGTTACGAAGGAAACATATTGATCCACTTTAAACATTGTATCCAGGTTGGAACCAGCGATATAGATAAAAAATTTCAAGACCAGCGGCAGGATTCCAAAATAAGCAAAGACGATACCACCACAGAACAATAACAATGTAACCGGAAACAGAATATAAACATATTTTCTTTCATGGGGAAAGAGGGCCGGTTTGATAAAACTCCAAATTGCCAGAATCACAACTGGAAAGGCTACGCAAAAGCCGGCGAAAAAGGCCAGTTTGAGTTTGACAAAGAAGGCTTCTGTAACCCCAGTCACAATCAGCTTTTCATTCAGATTATGCAAAGGGGTGATGATAAATCGAAGAATCTGCTCATTATAGGCAAAGCACACGAAGGCAGCGATGATGATTGCTATTACGCTGATGATTAAAGACTTCCGCAATGCTTCCAGATGTTCTATAATCGTCTGCTTGTCATCTGGACTCAAATCTGAAAAAAACAATCTGCACCCTCCTTAATAATCCCGGCCGGAGATAAAGCCGGCCATATCGGCCAAGGCTTGACACACCAGCCCATCGGGCAGGAATTGCAGCTGTCTGATCGCCAGATCTGCATATTTTTGGGTTACCTGATAAGCATATTCAATCCCTTCGGAATGAACGACAATATCGATTATCTCTTCCGCCCGATGGCGGCAGCATTCCGGTGAAGATAAAAGATTGCTTAATTCCTGTCCCCGCGGGTCAAACTTGATCGCATAGATGGAAGGCAGCGTAATCACCCCCTGGCGTATATCACTGCCCACCGGTTTGCCCAGCACCTCTTCCGAGGCGGTAAAGTCCAGAATATCATCAGTTAATTGAAAAGCCATGCCCAGATAATAACCGTACCGTTTCAAGGCGGTGACTTCCCGCGGCGCAGCCTGCATGACCATTGCCCCCAGCTGACAGCTGACTGAGATTAAAAGGGCGGTTTTGCGTTCAATGCGGTGCAGGTAGTCTTTTAAGCCCTGGCGGGTATTATAACAACTCAGCATCTGCTGGATTTCACCTTCACAAATGCGCATGCTGGCATCCGCCAGCACATCCACAATATCGCTGCGGTGATAGCTCTCCACCAGCAGCAGGGCCCGGGCAAAGACAAAATTCCCGGCGTAGATGGACATGCGGTTGCCCCAGGCGCTTTTCACTGTTTCCTGCCCCCGACGCAATGAGGAATTGTCGATCACATCATCGTGCACCAGGGTAGCCATGTGAATCAGTTCCAAGGCGGTCGCCAACGGAATGACTCTTTCGAGCGAGTTGGAAAACAATTTCGCTGACAACAAGGCAAACGCCGGGCGGAGTCTTTTCCCCCCTGCTTTGACCAAATGAGCAGAAGCATTTTCCAGCACCGACAAATCACTTTGGATATTATTTAATAATTGTTTTTCAACCTGCTCCAGTTCCTCGGCAACATGTTGAAACAACTCAAATCCAGCCATTATGTTCCCCTTAACACAAAGTAATTATTATTATAAATTCAAACCAAACAAATGCCAAGTAACAGAACGGCTTAACCATAACGCCGAAAAGAATCGTTGGGAATTCTTAACGCATCCAGAATCTTGCCGGTCATAAAGTCGACCATGTCTTCAATCGTCTGAGGCTGGTGGTAGAAAGCCGGCATAGCCGGCACGATTGCTACGCCCATTTCAGCCAGTGCCAACATATTACGCAGATGAATGGCACTCAGGGGCGTTTCCCGCGGTACGATGGTCAGCGGGCGGTGTTCCTTGATCATGACGTCGGCGGCACGTTCAATGAGATTATTGGATGAGCCATGGGCTACGGCTGCCAGGGTGGACATGGTGCAGGGCACGATGACCATTCCCTCAGTGATAAAGGAACCGCTGGCCAGGCGCGCAGCTATATCTGCATTATTATATAGATACAGATTGGGCTGGCAAAAAAAGGAGTGCAAGCTTTGCTCCGGACGTTCACCCAGCTCCCAGCCCATTTCCTGTTGAATCACCAAAACCCCCGGCTGACTGACCACCAAATGAACCTCATAACCCAGATCCAACAGGGTTTCAGTCAACCTGATTCCATAAACAACACCGCTGGCTCCGGTTATCGCCACGATATATCTCGGCATGCGGTTTCCTCCTGATCCCATCATAATAGTATATCCATTACTGCCGTAATAAAGATGATCAACCCCACATAGTGATTAATCTTGAATGAAGCAAAGCTAACCCTTTCCAACTGACCGGGCCGAACAATAACATGTTCATAACATAATATCACCGCAGTAAAAACTGTTCCTCCATAATACCACATCCCCAGATCCAGTATCATGCCGGTGAGAAACAGGCATACAATCGCCAATCCATGAAATACGGCGGAAAAAATCAGGGCCCCTTTCTCTCCGAACCGGGCAGGAATCGAATACAGATGATTAGCCCGGTCAAATTCGATATCCTGACAGGCATACATGGTATCAAATCCTGCCGTCCAAAAAGCGACTGCCAGCCCCAGCACGAAAGGCTGCCAGTCAAATGTTCCGCTGATGGCAAACCACCCTCCTACCGGCCCGATCCCGATCGCCAATCCCATGATGAGGTGGCACCACCAGGTAAATCTTTTGGTATAGGAATAAATCCAGAGAACGAAAACCGCCAGCGGCGCCAGCTTAAAACACAGCGGATTCAAATGATATGCAGCATAAAACAACAGGCCAAAAAAAACAAAAACCAGCACCCATACCTTTTTGACGGAAAGCTGGCCGGAAGCCATGATCCAATCTGCCGTGCGCGGGTTGTGCCGGTCAATCTCCCGATCGATCAGCCGGTTCAAACACAAAGCCGCAGATCGGGCACTGGCCATGGCCAAGGTGATCCAGCCAAGCTGTGCCAGGCTGGGCACGTCCATCAGCGCTAAAAAAGCACCCAGATAGGCAAAGGGCAAACCGAACAAGCTGTGTTCAATATCAATCATGGTCAAGAACTTGCGCAGTTTATCCAATTCCGTATTCACTCCACTTGCTGGTTACCAGCGCCTTGATTTCCGCACTCATGACGATATCTTCCGGCCACTCTCGATTGTGACCTTCCTCCGGCCATTTGCGGGTAGCATCAATCCCCATTTTCGAGCCGAAAAGCGGCAGCGGAGCAGAATGATCAAGCACGTCCAGCGGGCCCTCAACAATCATGGTATCCCGTCGAGGGTCGGCGTTATTGAAAACCTTCCACATAACTTCGGATACATTCTGTACGTTAACCGTCTCATCCACCACTATGATATATTTGGCAAACATCATCTGCCCCATACCCCAAAGAGAATTCATAATCTTGCGGGCATGGCCGGGAAACGATTTTTTAATGGCGACCAGCACGCAATTATGAAACACACCCTCCATGGGCAGATGCATATCCACGATTTCCGGCAGCTGGAACTTCAACAAGGGCAGAAATATTCGTTCTGTCGCCAAGGCCAGATAGCAGTCCTCCTGCGGCGGCTGTCCGACGATGGTGGTGGGATAAACTGCATTTTTTCGCCGGGTGATACATTTAACATGAAACACCGGATACTCTCCGGTCAGGGAATAGTAACCGGTATGATCGCCAAAAGGACCTTCCAGGCGACTTTCCGCCAAATCAACGTAGCCTTCCAGAACGATCTCGGCATCAGCCGGAACTTCCATGTCGATGGTCTTGCAGCGCACCAGATCAACCGGTTTTTTTCGCAAAAAGCCGGCAAAGATCAATTCGTCGATATCTGGAGGCAGGGGCGCAGTGGCTGCATAGGCAATCGCCGGATCCCCACCCAGGGCAACAGCCACTTCAATAATATCCCGGCCCATTTCCTTGGATGCTCTGTAATTGGCTGCTCCGTCATGATGCATATGCCAGTGCATTCCAGTCGTTTGCTTGTCATACACCTGTAGACGATACATGCCCAAATTGCGCTTGCCGGTATGGGGATTGCGGGTATAGACCTGCGGCAGGGTAATAAACCGTCCCCCATCCTGCGGCCAGCATTTTAAAATCGGCAACTGGTCGAGATCAGGATCCATGGAAACCACTTCCTGACAAACGCCACTCTTGACCATGCGCGGGAAGAACGATGACAGTTCTGCCAAACGCGGCAGCAATTTAACTTTGCCCAGCATGGTAGTCGGTACGTTCTCTGCGATTTGCAGCAGTTGGTTGATTTCTTCACCAATCGCATCCAAATCCTCGACCTGCAAACTCATGGCCATCCGCTTTCTGGTTCCATAAGCGTTGATCAGCACCGGCAAGTCAGATCCTTTGACATTTTCGAATAATAAAGCCGGGCCGAAGGCTTTGCTGACCCGGTCGGTAATTTCAGTGATTTCCAGTTCGGGATCGACTGGAGTCTTGATTCTCACCAGTTCTCCGCGCGTTTCCAACACAGATATAAATTCATGTAAATCTTTATAGGCCATTCTCTTCCTCCTACAGGATTCATTCTTTTCTATGGTAACCCGGCTGCCGTTCTCATTTTTCAGGCCTTTCACCAACCATATCCTGCAGCCATTTCTGTAAAACAAGGTGGTTCATTCCATACGCATGATTGAATTGCTTCAGCAGCGCCAGGCTTTTTTCCAGGAAAGGGCGAGCTTCCAGATCGGCTCCGGCATTCAGCAGTTCCATGGCCATTCCGACTTCCAATCCCAGACGTCTGTACAGTGCAAGCGCATCCTCATCCAGGGCTTTCAAGCGTCCGGCTGTCATAAATGCGGTTTCGTAAATGACGGCATTGCCTCTTTTAATGATATCCATCGGTGCGGCACCCAACTTGTGTTGCATAACCATTCCTTCATTGATGCTGCAAATCATCCCTGCCAAGTTGTCTAAAACCTCAACTGCGCCAATGTCCAAGAGGAGTTTAAGAATCCTGCCAAAAATGTAATCCCCGATGAGAATGGTAAATTGCAGCGCCTGATCATAGATTTGTCCTTCTTCTTCGTCCTTGACCTGATGATGGATCAGGTTGGCAAAATACAATGTTTTAAAAAGGCTGGCCATCTCCATCGTCAACTTCTCATCCAAATCAAGCTGTTTGTATGCCAATACCACCACAGCCGGTATTAATTGTAAACTTTTATCATCCTGGAGGCATTCCCGCAGGGCAGTCAAATCATCCCACCAGATCTGCAGTCCTTCCTGATACAGGACCTCAACTTGCTGCATTTCTGCGGATAGAAGCCGGGCAAAATGATCATTCATCCATTTGTTTCCTCTCATTGGATATCTGTTGATATCTGTTATCATTCCCAAAACCTGCTGTCTATCATTCTACAGGATATGCGAAGTTCTGCCTATTAAATTTTTCTTCGTAATGATTATAATGATTTCCTTCACAAAAAAACAAGACCTCACTTGTTATCCTCAAGCAAGGTCTTTGTTAGCCGTGTTTATTAGTTTTTTCCCTGTATCGGTCTACTAAAATAGTATCCCTCCTAAATGTTTACCACCAAGCGTTCTTCCTGCACAGGTACATATCCCCTTTTGATTTCGGAAGCCTGAACGTCCCCCGTTCCGAATTCTACCGCCATGTAATGACAGGCGTCCCAGGGATTAACCTGTTCTCCGCAAGTGAACACATCAACTGCTGCATACCCCAACTCCGGCCAGGTATGGATTGCCAGATGGGATTCCGAAATAACAACAACTCCGCTTACACCTTGTGGACTGAATTTGTGAAAAACCACTTCTCTTACTTCTGCACCAGCTTCCAAAGCCGCATTGATCATGATATCCTGGACTTTATTGATGTCATTGAGCATTTCGAATCGACACCCATAAAATTCAGCCAGAACATGACGCCCCAAAGCCTGCAATAATGTCGCCTCCCTTTTTAGTTATTCGGCTTGTTCTCAAACCCCCTTTATTTAAACCCGAACATACATGTAGAATTTTAGCGATATAAAAGTGAATTGTCAATATCGCCGGCCATCCATGTTCCGGGAAATTCTGTATGTATTCATACTATGCCGAAACAACCTGGCAGGTGCAGGTTTTGTACATGCAATAAACAGTATGCTGTTTGGCTGCCCGGCCTAGCCGTCCAAGCCGTTTATGATATTTTTAATCCCGTGGGTAAATTCCTTTTGATTGCCTTCCCCCAGCAGATCATACAAGCGTGAATTGAAAGCGATCCCAATCTTGCTCACTTTTTCCGCAATATCACGGCCCTTGTCGGTAATAAACACCCGAATTGCACGACGGTCCTGGGAATCGAGCTTTCTGACCACCAATTCGTCTTTTTCCAGTTTATCAACAAGCACGGTCATTGAAGAACTGTCAATTAAGGTTTTGTTGCCAATTTCTTTCAGGGTCGCACCATCTTCCTCTAAAAGACTGTAAAGAATAAACGATTGCGGGATACTTACTCCATATGGATCCAACTGCTGACTCAAAGTACGATCAATTTTCTTCATGACCACCCGAAAACTAAACCCCAAATAGCTATTCAAATCCAACAATTTTTTGGCCTCCTTTTATTACGTTCTGATAATTCTGAATCTTTAACCCTTTTGCAGAACACCGTGAATACAGTTTCAACCACGGACATACTTTATTGCGGATATATTATGGAAATGTATTTTAAATATTTTAAAAATACATACATTAATCATATTACAGAATATTTTGATTTGCAATTCAAAATCTTCTTAAATTTATATAAATGTTAATTATAACCAAACAGACGTACTTGAAATCTATTCGTTTTGATGGTATTTTATATGTCAAGTGCAATAAAAAATTGCCAGCGGCGATGAAAGAGACAAGTAAGCAGTCCCAGAGCCAAAGAGAACCGGTGGTGGTGGAAATCCGGTGCTTATGAACTGCTGAATGGACTCGGGAGTTTCAGTTCCATGTGTACTGACGGTATTCCCCGTTATCGGATAGGGATTTATTCCTGCCAAGTGGGCCTTTTTGTCAATAAGGGTGGTACCGCGGATTGTTTCCGTCCCTTACGCGATGAAAGGTTTTTATTTTTGTATACGGAGAGGATGATACCTGTGAAAAAAAGAATCCTGACTGGTGATCGGCCTACCGGCAAACTTCACCTCGGGCATTATGTGGGCAGTCTTGCCAATCGGGTGAAACTGCAGAATGAATATGAAAGTTTTATCATCATTGCTGACGTTCAGGCACTGACAACCAATTTCGAAAATCCTGCCAACCTGAGCCGGGATACGTTTCAAATCGCCGAAGACTATCTGGCTGTCGGTCTTAACCCTGAAATATCGACAATTTTTATACAAAGTATGATTCCGGAGATCCATGAGCTTACCATGTACTATTCCATGTTTACTTCGGTCAATGTACTGCGGCACAATCCTACGGTCAAGACCGAAGCCCAGCAGCACGGCTTTAGCGACATGACTTATGGTTTTCTGGGTTATCCCGTCAGTCAGGCGGCTGACATCAGTATTTTCAAAGCCAACCTGGTGCCAGTGGGCGATGACCAAATTCCCCATATTGAATTAACCCGCAAGATTGTGCGTCGTTTTAATGATTTATATCAACCGGTGCTGGTGGAACCGGAAGCGCTGATCGGAGAAGTACCCCGCTTGATGGGGCTGGACGGCAAGGCCAAAATGAGCAAGAGTCTCAACAATGCGATCTATTTGAGTGACAGTGCTGCTGAAGTGGAAAGCAAGGTAAAAGACGCGGTCACTGACCCGGCCCGAATTCGCAAAACCGATCCCGGCCATCCGGACATTTGCATGGTATTTGCCTATCACAAGGTATTTAACGGTGCAGCAACAGAAGATATTGAAAAAGCCTGCCGGCAGGGAGAAATCGGTTGCGTGCAATGCAAGAAAAAGCTCGCGGGTTGTATCAACCAGTTGCTTGAACCGATGCGGGAAAGACGCATTCAATATGAAAACAATCCGGAAAAGGTCAGTGAAATATTGCAGGAAGGCACCCGCCGGGCCCGCCTGACGGCTCACGAAACCATGCGTGAGGTGCGTGAAGCCATGCAGATTGATTATTTTGGCCCGCGATGAATAATTCTGTCTCGTATATCTATTATCATGGCAAAGCCCGTCAGCTTAATCAAAAACCGGCTTGTGAAAAGCCGGTTTTTTTATCATCTAATCAATTTTCGGGGGTGATTGCATGATTCTTTGCTCCAGTTCAGCCAGACGGCTGATCTGTAAATACAAGCTGCGAAACTGGTCGGGAGTGAGTGATTGCTGTCCATCTGACAGCGCCGCTTCGGGATGCTGGTGCACCTCCACCAAAACGCCGTCCGCCCCGGCAGCCACGGCTGCTTTGGCCACCGGGCCCACCATTTCCACCCGACCGGTGGCATGGCTCGGATCCACCAAAATCGGCAAATGGGACAGATGCTTGATCAGAGGTACTGCGCCGATGTCAACCGTGTTGCGGGCATAGGGTTCAAAGGTTCTGATCCCACGTTCACAGAGAATTATCCTGGTGTTGCCACGGTCCAGCATATACTCCGCCGCCAGCAGCCATTCTTCGATGGTGGCTGCCAGACCACGCTTTAGCAACACCGGTTTGTCAGTCCTGCCCAATTCCTCCAGTAAGGAAAAGTTTTGCATGTTGCGGCTGCCCACCTGAAAAATGTCAATACAAGGATACAACACTTCAATATCCCTGACATCCATAACCTCCGTCAACACGGCCAGTCCGGTTGCCCGGCGGGCTTCCTCAACAATTCTTAGTCCTTCCCCGCCCAAGCCTTTAAATGAATAGGGGGACGTTCTGGGTTTAAACAAACCAGCCCGTAAAACATTCACCCCGATCGATTGCAATATTTGGGCAATCTCAATATAATCCGACTGATTCTCTACTGCGCAGGGACCGGCTATGACAGTCATGTAACCGGCACCGATGCAGACCTTCTGCCGCGGACCGTGTATTTTTACTACGGTATCCGGTTGGCTGTGGTTGCGGGCAGCCAAGGTAAAGCTAGGCATTGGTTTTCCTCCGTGTATGACGACAAAAGCAATTCCAATTTCGCCATTGATTTCATTTATAATAAGTATAGCATGAGCCAAACTGGAAATTGCTATGTAATGAAGTTTTTTTATGGGAAAATTGTTTATCGGGCAGGCCAATGCCAGCCCGGAAGGGAGATGAAAATGGACAGGATGATTGATATCGCCATATGTCAGATGCAAACCAGCCGGGATAAAGAAGTCAATCTGCGCAAGGCGGTCCAGCTGATCAAAACCGCAGCCCCCAAAGCCAGGTTGCTGGTATTGCCGGAAATCTTCAATGCTCCATATCAGACTGACCTGCTCCCCGCTTATGCCGAACCGGTACCCGGACCTACTACAAAAATGCTTTCCGATCTGGCCCGGGAGCATCGGGTTGTGTTGGTGGGCGGTTCCATTCCGGAAATCGCAGCGGACGGTAATATCTACAATACCAGTTGTGTCTTTGCAGCGGACGGGAGCATGCTCGGCTGTCATCGCAAACTTCATCTTTTTGACATCCACATCCCTGACCAGATTGTTTTCAGGGAATCAGATGTATTTACCCCGGGGGAAGACTTGCCGACCTTTATCTGTGAGGGCATGTCGTTTACGGTAATGATCTGCTACGACATAAGGTTTCCAGAACTAGCCCGCCAGGCTGCCTTGAACGGAAGCAGCCTCATTATCGTGCCGGCCGCCTTTAACCTCACCACCGGTCCCGCCCATTGGGAAATCCTGATGCGCACCCGTGCCTTGGACAACCAGGTTTTTCTGGCCGCCGCCTCCCCGGCTCGAAACCCGGCAGCCAGCTATCAAGCCTGGGGTCATTCCTTGATCGTTGATCCGTGGGGAACCATACTGGCCGAAGCAGGAACGGGCGAGGAAATTATTTATGCCCGAATTGATCCGGCAAAACTAGCGAAAGTTCGAGCCGAACTGCCTCTGTTGCAGCATCGTCGGCCGGAATTGTATCGAAATATCAGCCGAAAGGAGTGTTGAGGATGAAATTTCATACCGAATACCTATGGTTTAATACGGAAAAACGCCGCCAGTACATTTGCATAACAGAACGGGTTAGAGAGGCCTGTCAAAAAAGCGGCATTCAGGAAGGCATGATCCTCGTCAGTGCCATGCATATCAGCGCGGGGGTGTATGTCAATGACCGGGAAGACGGAATCATTCAGGATCTGGATGAAATGCTGGAGAACATTGCCCCGCTGGGCAAGGATTACCTGCACCATCGCACCGGTGAAGACAACGGGGATGCCCACCTCAAAAGCATCCTGGTTCATCACCAAATCATCGTGCCAGTCACCGGCGGCGATCTGGACCTGGGGCCCTGGCAGGAAATCTATTACGCTGAATTTGATGGCCGGCGACGCAAGCGGGTCATTATCAAAGTCATGGGAGAATAGTCAATCAGACTGCAAATCCGGTCGTAAAATTTTTGCCCCATGCAAATAAACATGCCTGACCTGCTCCTGGCTGTAATCCGTGTTCCACAAGATCAGCACTCGTATGCATAGCGGCAGCGCCCCTTCGATCTCGATTTCCGGGAAACACATCAGCGGCACCCGGTCCCAACCAAGCTGGCGCGCTGCCCGGGCAGGAAAAACCGAATGAATGTCTGTGGTTACGGTAAACAGGACTGCAGCCAGATCCTGCACGGAAAAATCATTGGCTTGCTGCATTTGTGTCAACAAATCGGTGGTCGCAGCAAGCACTTCCGCTTGTTGATCTGAAGCAATGGTGGTTGCGCCTCGTATTCCTCTCACTGTCATAAAATTCAACCATCCTTCGCGAGTCATCAAGCTACTGCCCGGTGCCCCAATCCAATCGCGACTTCATCCAGATGCAACAGACCAATACCGAAAAATATGGCTACGCTGATGTGGTCACCATGACGGGCGATCCCTATTTTTCCACCCACATTCAATCCCAGCGCCTTGGGCATTATCTGTGCCAGCGCTTCCCGGGTCGCCCCGGCTACCGCCCCTTCGTCTGCATGAATGTCCTTAATAACCCCTTCACGCTTGGCAGCAACTACTGCCCTTTCCACAATTTTGGCGGCTGATGTGATAAATTCTCCACCATAGTCCACCGCCACTGCCCGGATCGCAAACTCCTCCAGCAACGACTTTTTAAGTATTCCTTCCTCTTGTCTGGACAAGCTCAACGACATTTTGATCGCTGCGGTTGCGACCATCTTACTGCCAACTTCCATCCTGCCTACCACCCTGCTTTTTTTTCTATTTTACTATAATTTTACCGATCATGACTATACTCTGGTTGCCGCTGAATACCTGCCCTGGTTTTGGATAAGCCAGATTCCCGGCGGCAGTATCAATTGCAAAGGTCAGTGGCTGAGAACAATTGCGGGTATCAATTTCCACCGTATCGCCGCCATTGACCCGCAGGGTCACCTGGGACCGGGAAAAATGATAAAGGCTTTTTCCGTTGATCAAAACTTTCGCCGCCGGAGCAGACTGTGCCTGAACCAGCTTGATGGTCAGCAGCGTCTGGGCTGCGGAAAGATCATCCTCAATGGTCGTCAAATACAAATCTTGATTAGCAACCACCGGCGCTGGCAGTTCCTGTCCTTCCATCCTCTCGCTCCAGCTCATATAAAAACGTGTGGCATCATCGGTCATCAATCCCTGAGCTACCACCACCGCCACCAAACACAAGACCACCAGACGCATCAGCAAGGTCTCCGCCTTATGCAGCATGTTGACCATCTCCTCAAGCATTTTTTCTATCATATGCCTGCCGATGGACCTTTATCCATGCATCACGAAATTCTATTTTCCGATTTTCCGTTTTCTGCTCAATCTCTCGATTTGAGAATAGCCAACGCCATGGCTGCCGCTCCAAAACCGTTGTCGATGTTGACCACCGCAACCCCGCTGGCACAGCTGTTTAACATGGCCAGTAAGGGAGCCAACCCTTGAAAGCTGGCCCCATAACCGATACTGGTAGGTACTGCAATAACCGGACGGGAAGTCAGTCCGCCCACCACGCTGGCTAGGGCACCTTCCATACCAGCCACCACAATGACTGCTTGACTGGCGTTGATCATTGGCATTTTGTCAAAGAGCCGATGAATCCCTGCAACTCCGGCATCATAGATACGTTCAACTTTTACCCCCATGATCTCCAGCGTCAAGGCAGCCTCTTCTGCCACCGGCAGATCTGCGGTTCCCGCGCTAATGACCGCCACCTGCCCGGGACAGGGCAAATCCGATCTGCACAGATAAAGCAAGCGGGCAACGTCATCATACTTCACCTGGGGGATGCTTTCTCTTATTCGATGATATACGGCTTCCTCTGCCCGGGTCGCCAGCACATGATCAGATTGTTCGGCCAACCGGCCAAAGATTTGTTCAATCTGGGCCAGGCTCTTGCCGGGACAGTAAATCACTTCGGGAAAATTGTCCCGCAAGCCACGATGATGATCCAGTTTGGCAAAGCCCAACTCTTCATACGGCAGGTTTTTAAGCTTGTCATATACGTCTTCCAGGGCCAGTTCCCCCTGCTGAAGCCTGGTCAACAAACGATACAATTCTTTTTCGTTCATATTTTTCTCTTTCCGTTTTTCAACTTGTGGGACTTGTCTGGATGCAAAGCAAAAACCTTTTACGCTATCCTAATTAAAGCGCAAAAGGTCGCTTGATTCAATCTCTTCCTTGTGGTTTGCATCGAATATGAATTACCAATGTTGCCGGGCATAGCTCACCCCAGTCAGAAAAGCTTCTTTGTTGCTCTCAATCACCGAAGGCTTTTTGCCTTTATAAATCCGCTCAAAATATTCCAGTACTTTTTCAGTTTCCACCACTTCTGTCTTCTGTAAGTAAGCCCCCAGCAAGATCATGTTGGCTCCTCGGGGGTTGGCAATATCTTCTGCAATCTGGTTGACGGGAATGGATAAAACCTCCACATCCTGCCGCTGCGGTTGGCGATCCACCAGGGATGAATTCAATACCAGCGTACCGCCGGGCTGAATTTTTTGTTCAAACTTCTCCAGCGAAGGTCGGTTCATAATAACCGCCATCAAAGGGTTTTCGGTAATCGGCGAGCTAATTTCCTCGTCGGCGATGGTCACCAGACAGTTGGCTGTACCGCCGCGCATTTCTGCACCATAGGAGGGCACCCAGGCAACAAACTTGCCTGCTTCCATGGCAGCATAGGCCAGGAATTGCGCCATGGACAGGACGCCCTGTCCTCCGAATCCGGCAAACAAAATTTGTTTTTCCACTTATTCCTCCTCCTTGACCTTGAATTCCCCCAGGGGATAGTAAGGAATCATATTGTTTTCCAGCCAGGCCAGCGCATCCAGAGGACCCAGTCCCCAGTTGGTGGGACAAGTCGACAGGATTTCCACCATCGTAAACCCTAGCCCGGCCTGTTGTATCTGCAGGGCTTTTTTGATTGCTTTTTTGGTGCGCATGACATTGGCCGGATTGTGGACCGAGGTTCGGCATATATACGCCGAACCTTCGCTTTGTGCCAGCAGTTCGGCCATTTTAGCCGGGTAGCCTTCCCATTCTTTTTTACGCCCATAAGGAGAAGTGGTTGTCACCTGTCCCAACAGAGTGGTAGGTGCCATTTGCCCGCCGGTCATGCCGTAAATGGTATTGTTGACAAAGATAACGGTGATTTTCTCTGCGCGCAGCGAGGCGTGAATGATCTCGCCCATGCCGATGGAGGCCAGATCACCGTCACCCTGATAGGTAAAAACCGTTTTATCCGGCAGCAGCCGTTTAATTGCGGTGGCAATGGCCGGGGCTCTGCCATGGGCAGCTTCCAGCATGTCACAGTTGAAATAATCATAAGCCAGCACGGAACAACCGACCGGACATATTCCGATGGTTTCCTCCCGCAGCTCAAGTTCATCCAGACATTCAGCCACCAGTCGATGAATAATGCCGTGTGTGCAGCCCGGGCAATAATGAAATTTATTTTCTTTCAAACTGGCGGGGCGTTTGGCTACTACCTTCATCAGAACCCCTCCCTTTCTGCAATTCTCTCGATTTCCCGCAGGATTTCTTCGGGATTGGGAGTGATGCCGATGCGTCCGTAGAAATCAACCGGAGCCTTTCCGGCCACAGCCAGGCGGATGTCTTCCACCATTTGCCCCATGCTGATCTCCACTGACAGAAATCTCCGGGCGGTTTGGGCTGCTTTAATAATTGGCTCATCCGGGAACGGCCAGAGGGTAACCGGACGAATCATGCCAACTTTCAAGCCCTTTTTGCGGGCATCCATAACCGCTCTTCTAACAACTCTGGCCATCAGTCCAAAAGCCACGACCACCAAGTCGGCATTTTCCGTCAGATAGGTTTCTGCTCTTTTTTCCCGACGCATTATTTCATCGTATTTGCTTTGCAGATGATGGTTGCGTTCTTCCAGAAATTCCGGCGAGAGATGCAGGGTATTGATGACATTGGGCGCTCGTCCCTGACAGCCGGTGGTAGCCCATGGTTTTTCATAAAATTGTTGCACCGGTTCTCGAATCAGAATTGGCTCCATCATCTGCCCCAGCGTTCCCTCCGCCATGATCATGACTGGTGTGCGGTAGCGGTCGGCCAGATCGAAAGCCTCAATGGCAAAGTCCATCATTTCCTGTACCCCGGAAGGTGCCAGAACAATGACGCGATAGTCGCCGTGTCCCCCTCCCCGGGTTGCCTGAAAATAATCCGACTGGGCCGGTTGGATGCCGCCCAGACCAGGTCCGCCGCGGGAAATGTTGACAATCAAGCAGGGCAGTTCAGCTTCCGCAATAAAGGATATCCCTTCCTGTTTCAAACTGATACCCGGACCGGAGGAAGCAGTCATCACCCGATGACCGGTAGCGGCTCCGCCATAGACCATATTAATCGCAGCCAGTTCACTCTCAGCCTGTACAAAAACGCCGTCCAGCTTGGGAAATTTACGAGCCATATACTCAGCGATTTCGCTGGAAGGGGTGATGGGATAGCCAAAAAAGGCTTTGCAGCCTGCAATCAACGCACCTTCAGCCAGGGCTTCATTGCCTTTCATTAAAACCTTTTGCATGCTACTTCTCCTTTTCCACCGCAATAATCAAATCTGGACACATCAAGGCACATATGCCGCAACCGGTGCATTCTTCCGCTCGCAGGATACTGACAGGGTGGTAACCCAGAATATTGATGACCTTTTCATCCAGTCCCAGAATACCTTGGGGGCAAAAGGCAACACACAACTCGCATGCCTTGCATTGATCAATATGAAAATAAACCCGGCCCTTGGCCATCCTTCTCATCCCCTTTATCTACACTTATTGCAGCCAGGCAGGTCTCAAATAACGTGTGATGGGCTGTAAATCTTTGCCGAAATCATGAACCAGATCATCATAAAATTGATCTTCGGCAGCCAGCCAGCTGACCGGCAATTGCATGGCCTGGGCATAGGCCGTTACAATGTGGTGCCCGTTCCTGATCAAGTCCGGATTGGTTTCAGCCATTAAGTTGGGGTTGCTGATCAAGCCGGTAAAAGTTAAATTGGCCGCGTTTTCCAGCAATACTCGCAATTCCATGACCAAATCCAGATTCCCGGCAAAGGGCCGGTACGGATTCAGTACCAGATAAAACCGATAATCGCTGTCCTTAATATAGCGGCTCAAGTAACCCAAAACCATGGCGCCCACTTCATCGCCGGCCACATCAATAACAATCTCAACATCTTCCCGCAAAAAGCCAATAATCTCCGGAGGAACACTGGGCACATCTCCCAAAGACAGTTCTCCGGCAGGAGCCAGCAGCTTGATTCCCCGGGCTTCCAGCATATCTTTGACGTTTCGGGAAGCAAAATAGGGATTGACCAAATCCAGATCGGCCAGAATAACGTTATCCGCGAAATGGCTTATATCCAAGGCATAATTAATGGCCAGTTCGGACTTGCCGCTGCCGAACCCGCCCGCAAATATTGTTACAGTTGCCAAACTTATCCTCTTCCTGCATAAAATTCTTATTGAGTAATACTACCTGAGGATTTTTCGAAAAGCAATAAAAAATATACCCGTTTAATGAAACCGGCTGCTTCATAATCATCCAGTTCGTCACTTCTCCGTTATGCCAAACCAAAATCCCTCCCCCGCGGAGGACGGCAATCAGTTGAGATTGTTTATCCTTTTCAGTAAATATTCCTTGTAATCCTGCAGTTCCTCATTGGCTTTGTATAAGATGCGCTCTACCTCGGCTTTGGAAAGGGTCACATCTTCGGGCTCGAGAACCGTAACCGTACAGAATCCTTCCTTCATAGAAAACTTGAGGGCGTCCTCCAGGTGGTCGGCAGAAATGGTGATGAACACTGGTGCATAAGCAACTTCCTTGCGGTTAACCTCGTCAAAGACCGTATAGACTTCACTGCTCATATCGATGTCTTCTATCCGGATCCCCTGACTGGGCACATTTCTCAACAAGGCAACTTTCTGTTGTCTGGTCTCCTCCGCGATTTGTTCAATGCTTTTTTTGCCGAACACCTTGCCGGATTTCCCCCTGCCCGGGTAGTCAAACCTCAGTTTGATCTTGATGGCCATCAGTTTCATCTCCTTCTCTCTCGTACCCGTCTGTTCCCCTGGCACAATCTTTAAGCGCTACGACTTCCTGATCAGTCAGCAGCCGGTAATGTCCTTCCTCCACTCCATGCAGGGAGAGGAAAGCCAGACCGGTTCGCTTCAAACTGATGACAGGGTGACCGATGGCGGCACACATTCTTTTTATCTGCCGTTTGCGACCTTCATGGATCGAAATCTCCAGCAAGCAGTCGCCCCCTTCATACAGCAACTTAACCTGGGCTGGTGCCGTCAGGCCGTCTTCCAGCAGCAAACCCTGGCGCATTTTCTGCAGTTTCAGTGCACTCACCTGCCCCTTGACCAGGGCTTCGTAGGTTTTGATCATTTTATAGCGGGGATGCATGATCAAGTTGGCAAATTCCCCGTCATTGCTTAAAAGCAGCAAGCCGGAGGTATCATAATCCAGTCTGCCTACGGGATAAATGCGCGCTTCCATATCTCCCAGCAAATTAAGCACCGTCGGGCGTCCTTGGGGGTCTTCAACACTGCAGATAAATCCCGCCGGCTTGTTCAACAGCACATAAACCAAGCGGGGTAAGCAGTTGTTTACCATCTGCCCGCGGTACTCGACCCGATCCCGGCCAGGTTCCACTTGGATGCCCATGGCGGTGACCTGTTGTCCGTTCACCTTAATCTCGCCGTTTTTGATCATCTGCTCGGCATGACGTCGGGAGGCGATTCCAGCCTGGGCCAGATATTTGGCTAATCTCAATGCACGTTCCCTTCCTTAAAAAGAAAAAAGTCCGTTTCGCTCAACACGATGGTATATTTTTTCATTTTAGCATTCTTTTCAACAGCTGTTAATCTCTTTATGGTCTAACGTTCCAGGCGCAACCATCTCGGCGTTGTTTCAATCAACGAGGTTCGGTAATCTCATTGTAAAGCAAGACTTGCCCGACCGATATCTGTTATGATAAACAAGGAAACGAAAAATATGCCTGGAGGAAAGCCAATGGACAAAACCTTTACCGTCGACAAAGAACGCATTGAAAAAGCAATCAAAGAGGTCCTGCTGGCCATCGGGGAAAACCCGGAAAGAGAAGGGGTTAAAAACACACCTGCCCGGGTAGCCCGGATGTATGAAGAACTCTTTTGGGGCATGAACACCGACCCGCGTGACTTTCTGGACGTTTCTTTTACGGAATACCACGATGAGCTGGTATTGGTCAAGGACATCCCCATCTATTCCATGTGTGAGCATCATTTTTTGCCTTTTTATGGCGTCGCCCATATCGCCTACATTCCAAAGGGCGGCAAGGTAGTGGGAATCAGCAAACTGGCCCGGGTGGCTGAAGCCTATGCCCATCGCCCGCAGTTGCAGGAAAGACTAACCTCCCAGATCGCTGATTGTATTTTCGAAACACTGAATCCCATGGGCGTCGGGGTGGTAATCCAGGCCGAGCATATGTGCATGACCATGCGGGGCGTAAAAAAACCAGGGTCTCTCACCGTCACCTCAGCCGTGCGCGGTATTTTCGAAACCCGGTCACAAACCCGGGCAGAATTGTTCTCGCTGATCTTAAAATAAGATTGTGAGGAGTTGTCATGATTAAGGGCGTTTTTTGATGCCCTTTCGGAACAAGATGCACCTCTTGAATAAATCAAGACCGATGGTGATATTTTCATCCGCCATCGGTCTTCGTTTGCTCTTCTATGATTTTACCGTTGGGCGATCAGCCCTTGGTTGCGAAAAGTTATGCCAACACCAGCCGGGTTGCGGAAAAGTTTAAAACAATCCAACGATCTCCCCGCTGGGCAGGATGTCGATTTTTTCAGCCGCCGGCGTCTTGCCCAGACCCGGCATGGTCATGATGGCTCCCGCCAGGGCAACGATGAAGCCTGCTCCGGCAGCTAGTCGGACTTCCCGGACGGTGACTGTAAATCCGGTGGGTCGGCCCAGCGCATTGGCATCATCACTAAGTGAGTATTGGGTCTTGGCCATGCATATAGGAAGATTTCCGTAGCCAAGTTCTTCAAAACGGCGAATCATATTGTCTGCTTCCTTGTTGTACTGAACTCCGTCGGCGCCGTAAATCTGTTTGCAAATGGTTTCGATCTTGGCTTTGACCGGCATTTCCAGCTCATACAGGAATCTAAATGTGCTGGGGGTTTCCGCCGCTGTAATGACTTTACGGGCCAATTCCTCACCACCCGCGCCACCTTCGGCCCAAACCCGGGATACTGCCATTTCAGCACCCAGCGCCCGGCATTTCTCTCTGACAAATTCGATTTCTTCCGGCGTATCGCCCGGGAATTCATTGAGGGCCACTACCACTGGAGGACCGTATTGGTTAAGGTTCTCGAGTTGTTTTTCCAGATTGCTGACACCTTTGGCCAGGGCTTCCATATTCACTTCGGCTAACTTGTCCTTCTTTACGCCGCCGTGGTTTTTAAGTGCTCTGACGGTGGCTACCAGCACCAGGGCATCTGGTTTCAAACCGGCAAAACGACACTTGAGGTCAAGGAATTTTTCCGCTCCCAGATCGGCTCCAAAGCCGGCCTCGGTAATTAGATAATCCCCCAGTTTCAGTCCCATTTGCGTAGCCATGACACTGTTGCAGCCATGAGCAATATTGGCAAACGGTCCGCCATGTACGAATGCCGGAGTATTTTCCACCGTCTGGACCAAATTGGGTTTGATGGCATCCTTCATGAGCAGCGCCATGGAGCCTGCTGCATGAAGATCATTGGCGGTAACCGGCTGGCCGTCATAGGTGTAGGCAACCACCATGCGTTTAAACCGATCTTTCAGATCCATTAAATCCGAAGCAAGACATAGTTCGGCCATAACTTCTGAGGCCACACTAATATCAAACCCTGACTCCCTTGGAATTCCGTCGGCTTTTCCGCCCAGTCCCAAAACAATATTGCGCAGTGCCCGCTCATTCAGATCCATGGCCCGACGCAATACGATCTGACGGGGATCTATATTTAGGCGGTTGCCCTGATGGATATGGTTGTCCAGCAATGCTGCCAGCAGATTGTGCGCTGTGGTAACGGCATGAATATCTCCGGTAAAATGCAGATTAATGTCTTCCATGGGCAGTACCTGTGCATAACCGCCTCCAGCCGCACCGCCTTTGACACCAAAGCTTGGCCCCAGGGACGGTTCCCGCAACGCAATGATGGCCTTTTGTCCGAGGCGGTTGAGCGCCATCCCCAAACCCACCGTAGTGGTGGTTTTCCCTTCCCCGGCCGGGGTTGGATTGATGGCGGTTACCAGCACCAGTTTGCCGTTGGGACGGTCCTTGATTTTTTCCCATGTTTCCAGGGTAACCTTGGCCTTGTACTTCCCGTATAATTCTATATCATCATCGTTCAGCCCAATATAGCGTGCAATTTCAGTAATTGGCTGCATGATCGCCTGTTGGGCAATTTCAATATCGCTTTTCAATCTGCTACCCCTCTCATAAATGTTTTTACGGTAATTGTTTTTTATCTTGCCAATCTTCACAATTCTGCATTATTATACCCTGACCAATCAGGCAAGTCCAGCCATGCTATGAAAATAAATGATGGCATATATAAATGGAAGCAACCAAGCCGGTTATATCTGCACTGAGTCCCGTGAGCAAGGCATAACGGTAGCGTTTTATCCCCACCGAACCGAAGTACACCGTCAAAACAAAAAAGGTCGTATCGGTTGTGCCCTGCATCACCGAGGCCATTCTCCCGATCAGAGAATCCGGTCCGTATTGCCGAATCAACTCGGTTGCCAGGCCCAGCGCGCCGCTGCCGGAAAGCGGACGCATTACGGCCAGCGGCATTACTTCGGCCGGGGCTCCTATTTTTTGCATCAACGGCACGATGGCAGAGATGACATAATCCATCGCTCCGGAAGCACGAAAGACAGCGATCGCCACCAGCATTCCCACCAGAAAAGGAATGATTTTGACGGCTGTATAAAAGCCTTCTTCCGCCCCTTCAACAAACGTTTCATAGACCGGCAAACGTTTTAAAAAACCATAAATCGGAATGGTCAGCAGGAGAAAAGGAATCGCCCAGCGGGAAACAGTGTCCAGGATGGCCAGCATACTTCCTACCTCCCTGAATGGCTCAGATTTCTGAACAGCCAATCCAGGGTCACGGCAACAACACTGGCGCAGCAGGTGGCAAAGATACAGGCACCTACGATTTCTGTGGGGTTGGCCGACCCGTATGACACTCGAATGCCAATAATGGTTGCCGGAATCAGCGTGATACAGGAAGTATTCAGGGCCAGAAAGGTACACATGGCGGGAGAGGCTTGATCACTTCCGCCATTTAACTGCTGCATTTCCTGCATGGCTTTCATGCCAAAAGGGGTGGCAGCGTTGCCCAGCCCCAGCATGTTGGCGCTGAGATTTAAGACAATGGCCCCCATGGCCGGATGCCCGGCCGGGATGGAAGGAAAAAGCCATTTGAGCAAGGGATTCAACAGATAGGCCAGGATTCGGATCAAACCACCTTTTTCAGCAATCTTCATGATCCCCAGCCACAGCGCCATAATACCGATCAAATTAAAGCACACCTCAACGGCATCGCGCGCCGCACCCAGCGCCGCCTGGCTGACCACTTCAATATTACCGTTGCAGGCAGCGGCGATGATGCCTGAAGCCAGCAGCAAAAGCCAAATCACATTTAACAAATCCATCCCCCCTGCTTGCACAAATCCTGTTTAAGCAAGTTATGAAAGGGGGCCGGAAAATAGAACAACCCGCTTTTATGCGGGCTGTCATCCAGGCAGGCAAAGGCCTGGCATTATTCGCTGCCGTGCCCTGCTTTAATGGGCTGCAGTTCCCTCTGCTTCATGGCGGTTGCGTCGTTCCATCAAGCCTTCCAACTTGTCGATGAGCTGCGGGGCCAGGTCGACCACTCTTTCGGCCAGGGTATTGCCATTGACGGAAAGCAATCGCACATCGTTCATCCTGACTACCAAAAAGCCCACTGGTTTAACGGATACGCCTGCTCCGCTGCCTCCTCCGAAAGGTATCTCCTGGCTCTTATTGCTGTTGTCAAACTCATACTCCCCGCCGCCGGCTGCAAATCCGCAAGCTACCTGGGAAACAGGAATGATCACCGTACCATCATTGGTTTCTACGGCATCGCCTACCACGGTATTGACATCCACCATTTCCTTAATGCTTTCCATGGCGGTTTTCATCAACCCTTCAATAGGACGGCTGTTGCCGAAGTTTTGCTGCGATTCCATCCATCCACCACCTGACTTTCCATACTGTTAAATAGATTGTTATGGTGATAATATGTACGATTCGTATTTTTAATATACAATCAATTTGACTGGCAAAATCAGTGCTCAAATAATCCGGTTCCACCACCAGCTGCACCTTCTTAAGGTGACTGTGGCGGGTCAGCCAGTTCATCCCCCATCCTTTGATCATCCACAGCAGCCCGGTATAAATAGCTGCCCGCATGGCATCCTTTCCGCCCACCCGGCTTTCCCAGCTAAATTTTTCCATCACGGTCAAGGTCAGAATTTTTTTCAATACGACCCCCATTTGTTGTTCCCAGACGGACAACAAATGCAAACGTCGCGGCCGCAGCAGCTTCTTCAGGAATTGCTTCCAGCTGCTTGTTTGTTGGGTTTTAAAACTTTTTTGCCAGCGATCCATCAGTAAAGATTCCAGGAAATGTAAACGCGGATCGGTATAGTCATAGATTTGCTCAAAGCGATAAAAAGGCAGGCCGAAACGAATTTGTATCCCCTGAAACCGCTCATTGCCGGTCACCATGATTTCTATACGAAAGGTAATGTACAGCGATAATACCAGAGCCACAGCCAGAAAATTAAAAACGATATGGAATTTCATCGGCATTCTCCCGTTTTTCCATATCGTTCCCCGTTATTGAGCGGCTATGCAACAGATTATGGTTTTTTGGCTTTCGCAATGGTGGTTTCGATCTCTCTTACGATCTGTTCCATCTCCCGGGCAATGATCAGATTGCTGCGACCTTGCCGAAAGGTGGGACAATGCAAATTGTAGTCAAGGATCTTCTTGTCGATTTTCTCCAGATCGGCCTTTCTTTCCATGAAAAACAATTCCTTTTTATATTCAAACCGCTGCTGCGCCCGCTCGTCATGTTGATCCGTCCAGAACACCTGGCAGTAACGTTTGAAATAATCGATTTCACGGCACAGTTTGTCCTGGGCTGCATCAATCTCCTTGCCCAATTCAATCCAATACGGGGCAAAATCGTTGTCTTTCAGGATTTTATTCGCCATGCGCATTTCTGCCGGTTCAAATGGGTTTTCTTCCAAATTCAACGGCTTGCCGGCTCCGGCCAGATTGTCAAAGTCTCCACGTTGCCGGGCTTTGATGATTTGTTCTTCCACCAGGTCGCGGGTACTGCTCATATAGCGAGCCAGTTTTCGATTTTGCTGCGCTTTTTGCATGATTTCTTCTTCCAGGTCTTTGTTTCCCATGGCTGGCTCTTCCTTTCCTCATCATGTCAATCGCAACCGCACTTGCCTGGTCAGTCGTTTAAGGTAATTCGTTCTCCGGGTTAGGAAGTTCCTCCAAACTGGACAGGCCAAATATTTTCATGAATTCGTAACTGGTCCGGTAGAGAATCGGCTTGCCTGCCGCCTCTTTGTGCCCGTCTTCCCTGATAATGCCTTTTTCCAACAGGTTGCTGAGCACCCGTTCGACTTTGACGCCCCGAATTTGCTCGATCTCAGCCCGGGTCACCGGCTGTCGGTAGGCTATGACCGCCAGTGTTTCCAAGGCTGCCGCCGACAACCGCAGGCGGGCCGGCTTGACCAGCTTGCTGAGTATCCCGGCAAACTCTGGTTTGGTGGCCATAATATAGCCTCCCTCCAGGGAGATGATCTGCAATCCCCGGGAAGGTGACTGGTGATATTCCAGTATCAATTCCTGCATAATGGAGCGCAGATCCGCTTCCTCTATTTGCAGCATTTCCAGCAGTTCAGCTGTCTCCAACCGTTCTCCGCTGACAAACAGCAAAGCTTCAATTGCGGCTTTTATGTCTTCCCGCATCAGCATGGTGCGCTCTCCTGTAGACGTAATAGGATATCCCCGAATCGGCTCTCCTGAACCGCTTCGATCCGATTCAGGCGAATCAACTCCAAAATTGCCAGGAACCCGGCCAGAATCTCCCGCCGCTGTTGATAACCAACAAACATATTATGAAAACTGGTCTGTTTCACCTTCTGCAGACACTGCATGATTTCCTCCATTTTCGCGTCAACATTGATATCTCCCTGGGGAACACAATAGCCCGCTGTCTCCAGCTCGTCTTCCTGGAGCCGCAAATATACCCGCAGCAGCGTTTGCACAGAGGCTACAATTTCTTTGGCCGGTTCGATCATGTCCAGTTGTCCATGGCGAAAGAAAGGCCGCGGATAATTCTCATCTAATCGTAATGCCAACCATTCCGCCGCCTTTTTATAGCGTTTGTAGGCGATGAGCCGGCTGACCAGTTCTTCGCGGGGATCGGCTTCCTCGTCCTCTGTTGTTTCTGGTTTGCCCGGCAGCAGCATCCGGGCTTTGAGGCTGAGCAGATAGGAGGCCATCATTAAAAATTCACCAATCTGATCGAGTTCCATATGTCCGCTGCCGGTAACAAAATGCATGTATTGATCGGTGATGATGGCGATGGGAATATCGTAAATATTCATTTCATTCTTCTCTACCAGATAAAGCAGCAAGTCGAGGGGGCCGTAAAAGTGTTCCAGGTTGACTACATAATCCACAGGCATTGCCCTCCGCTAAAAAACTGTCCCGTAAATAATAGTGTAAATCATGTTGTACAGAGGCCAGATAATTTTTCCGGCTAAATCGGTAAAAATGATCAGTAACAGCAGCAACGGGCCAAATTGCTCCAGAGAATAAATAAAATTGGCCCCCTTGTCCGGCAGGATCCCTGCCAGGATTTTGGAACCGTCCAGCGGGGGCACCGGCAGCAGGTTAAACACCGCCAGTATAATGTTGATCTGAATCAGCGGAATGAGCATCTGGATGACTGCTCCCAGAGCGCCGCCGTAGAGACCGGTTTGCGGATCAAAACCGATCAACCTCAATAGGATCATACCGGCGAAGGCCAACAGCAGATTCATGGCCGGACCGGCAAAAGAGACCAGCATCATGCCGGTTTTGATACTGACGTTTTTAAAGTTATAGGGGTTGACCTGCACCGGTTTGGCCCAGCCAAAATGCAGCAACAGCAATGCAAAAAAGCCGATCCAGTCGATATGGGGCAACGGATTGATGGTCAGCCGCCCCTGGTAATAGGGAGTGTCGTCTCCCAGCCAGTCAGCCACCCGTCCATGAGCATATTCATGAAAAGTCAGCGCAATCAAAATTGCCGGCAAGGTAATCAGCATGTTATATATGAATTGCATTGGGTATGCTCCCTTCTTCGAGCCATTGTTTGACCATCTCTATTTCTTCCTGGCGGCTCATCAGCTTTGCATCCAGCTTGTATTCATACAGCCTTTCCAAAATCAGTTTAAAAGCCGGTCCCGGCTTCAGCCCCAAGTCCCGCAAATCCTGACCATTGATGGCAATGGTCACGCGTTCCTTCTGATCCAGGTATTGGTTGATCCGGTCCCAGGCCCCTTCATCCTTGATGCACAACAACAAATACAGCTTGTTTTCATTGTCCAGCCCGGAGAGCATGCGGTCAAAATCACTGGGCACCAGCAACCGGTTTTCACTGATCCGCGCCGCCAGCTGAGGAATGGCGGCCGCATCAATGATCGCTTTTTTGGCGGTACGGTCAATGGGATAATTCTGCAGGATCTCTTCGCGGCTTTCCGCATTTACCTGGGCAAAGAGAATCAGCAAATAGATCAGCCAGGTTCTGAATCTCCATCCGTAGTATCTGTCCAACCACCAGCCGGTGACCAGCGGTACTCTTTTAAATTTACTCCAACTGACTTTTTCAAAATTGATTTCCGGCAGAACATATTTCCATACCCCGATTTCCTGCATCCGCCGCAATGCTGGCAAAGGGTCCTTTTCGTTCAGAATGAGAATCAACTCGGAAAGGATCCGTTTATGGGAAAGTTTGCCCAACAAGCGGCGTTCAATGGCATCCCGGGCAAATCTCATTGTATCTGTTTCGATCTTGAATTGATAGCGCTGTTCAAAACGAATCGCCCGAATGATTCTGGTGGGATCCTCCACAAAGCTGAAATTGTAAAGGATGCGAATCAACCCCTGGCGCAAGTCGTTGCTGCCGCCGAAGTAATCAATCAATTCTCCAAAATGTCCGGGATTGAGACAGATAGCCAAGGTATTGATGGTAAAATCCCGCCGGTACATATCCTCCTTGAGCGAGGACTTCTCCACCTGAGGCAGGGCTGCCGGAAACTCATAATACTCAGTACGGGCGGTGGCTACATCTATTTTGCTGCCATCCGGCAGAATCACCGCGGCGGTGCCAAACCTTTCGTGGGTACGCAGTTTGGCTTTAAAAGTGTCCGCCAGCGCGGCTGCCAGTCTCAATCCATCGCCTTCCACCACCAGATCAACGTCAAAGTTGCTCACCTGCAACAGCAGATCCCGGACAAAACCACCCACACAATACACGGTGTAATCAAGCCCGGCAGCAATCTCTCCCGCCGTGCGCAAGAAGTTCAGCAATTGCTGCGGCAGTTGTCGGTGCATTTGTTCGCTGCAGTTTTCCCAGGAACCCTCGGAATAAGAATACAGCAATTCATGGTCTTCTGGATAATCGTCCCCGTGCAGCGTACGTAAAATATCAGTCCGGGAAACGATACCAAGCAACCTGTCTTCCTCAATCACCGGCAACCGGCCAATGTCATGCTCCACCATCAGCTTTTGAATATCACTGACCGGCGTACTGGCTGTAACGGAGAGTACGTCAGCCGTCATAAAGCCCTTGACCGGGGCGTGGCCCAAGAGATGAATCCTGGCTTTGTCTACATCCCGGCGGGAGATCATGCCGATCATTTTTCCATTTTCGACCACCGGCATGCCGGTATGTCCGTAGCGAAGCATCAATCTCCCGGCTTCCTCCATACTAATGGTGGAACGCAGGGTTTTAACCGGGCTGGACATGATATCGGCAGCCGTTATGGAAGGATGAATCAGTAATTTCAGGTTGTCAAGAATGATCGCTTCCACTGCCGCGCATTCCTGGGAGCGCACCAGAGCTGACGCAGCTTGGTCATGTCCCCTTCCTCCCAGTGGTTTGAGGACATCATTGACTTTCACCTGACTGCTGCGACTCCTGCCAATCACATGCACCTTGCCTTCCATTTTGGCAATCACAAAAGCCGCATCACAGTTTTCCATCTCAAACAAACGATACGTCACCAGATCCAGACCTGGAACAAACTCGGTTCCCGAGAAAATTGCCGTAACGATATCCCAATCCTTGATCTTGTAATGGGTGCCGGCTTCAATCAGCTTGTGAAGCGTCTGGCGCTGTTCTTCGGAAAATGGCTGTTCCATAAAACTACTCACTACAGCCAGATTGGCCCCGCAACTCAACAAATAGGCGACCGCCCTGGCATCGCGGGAGGTGGTGGAAGGAAACAGCAAACTGCCGGTATCATCATAAATTCCCAAGGAAAAAATCGTCGCATCGAAAGGACTGATGGAAATATTGCGCTCCATAATCTTTTCCACCAAAATGGTGGTAGCTGCCCCGGTAGGGTGAATCTCGACGATACTGCCGCGCATATCATCTTCGCTTTGCGGATGATGGTCATAGATGTGAATGTCCAGCCCCGGGTTATTCAATACCCCGGACAGTTGGGCCAGCCGATGGGGACTGGCAGTATCCACCAGCACCAGTCTTTGCACGGCTTTAACATCAATTTCTTTCGCGGTCTTGATGGCCAGCAAATCTTTATACAGCGACATAAACCTTTTCACGCTTTTATTGACGGTACCGGAAAAGACCCGGACCGCTCCCGGATATAACTTGGCGGCCGCTGCCATACAGGCCAGGCCGTCAAAATCAAGCGCATTATGCGAAGTAATAATTTCCAAAGTCATTCTCCAATACTCAAACTAACTGCATTATAGCATACCGCTACCCTGCTTGACACTTGTCGCCTTAATACCCCCACCCTGCAGCAATAAAAAATCCGCTCAAGCAACGTCTCCCGACATATCTTGCGCGGATGGCAGCAAATGATTTGTGACTGATCGTTTTTTTAAGGGATGTTTGGCTTGTTTCCCGCAGGTGCATCAGTCATTTTGGCTCTCAAAGCAATAATTTCCTTTTCCAGTTTTTTATTGTAATGAGTCAACTCGTTTATCTTTCGTCCTGTTTTAAAAGCCCTGAAGCTGTCAATTAAAAAAGTAATGATCGCGCCCCCCAAAGCAGCAATTAGAGCAACCAACGCCAGTGAAACTTCTGCCGTACGCCAGCTGATAAATTGAATCGTCACCGGCGTATTGTTCTGTAACACAAAAACAACAATACAAATCATAAATACCAAAGCTCCAACCAAATATGCCGGCATAAATCCGTTCCCCCTAACATATTTATATCAAAAGCATTATATACTGATTATTGTAAGGATTTTGGCTTGCAAAGGGAAGCAAAATTATTGTAAATTGCTATATATGGCACCCGGCCATGCTATAACACTTGCAAATAAAACCAACTTGAGATAAAATAATTAAAGCTATATATATTCAAGTCAGGTTAATTTAACCAGGCTCGCAATGGGCAGCGGAATACCGCGGGACTTCCAAAAACAGTGGAGTCCCGCTATTTTTATAAAAGGGAGTTAGACCTTGGGCGCAATAAAAACAGTCCGTACGCTGTGGGCGGATGAAAAACAAAGAGTCGCTTTCATTTCGATCCTTTCGAATACTACCTTGGTGTTGTTAAAACTGATGGCCGGAATTCTGACCAGCTCGGTCAGCATCATCTCCGAGGCCATCCATTCCGGGCTGGATCTGCTGGCGGCCATCATTGCTTTTATTGCTGTACGTATTTCCAGTACACCGCCCGACGACAAACATCATTACGGGCATGGCAAATTTGAAAATATGTCGGGAACGATTGAAGCGCTGCTGATTTTTGTCGCCGCGATCTGGATTATTGTGGAGGCCTACGAAAAAATCATCCACGGCGCGCAAGTGGTAACGATTGGAATCGGCATCGCGGTGATGGCTTTTGCCTCGCTGGTCAACTGGCTGGTATCCGGATTATTGATGAGAACAGCACGCAAAACCGACTCGATTGCCTTGGAAGCAGATGCTCTGCATCTGCGCACCGATGTTTATACTTCGTTGGGCGTCATGTTAGGTTTGCTGGTCATTGCAATCACCGACATCCAGATTCTCGATCCGATCATTGCCATTGCCGTTGCCCTGCTGATTTGCAAAGCCGCCTACGATCTGACGGTCAAGGCTTTGATCCCCTTGTTGGATGTCGCTCTCCCGCCTGAAGAAGAGGCAATCATCAAAGAAGCGATTGATTCGGTAAGTCTGGACAGCCTGGTCAATTTTCATCAGCTGCGGACCCGCAAGGCAGGCGCGGAAAGATATGTCGACATGCATTTGGTCTTCCCCCGCAATTTATCCTTTGCTGCAGTCCACGACATGTGTGACCGTATTGAAAATGAAATTGAACTGCGGCTCAACCACGTTCACGTTTTGGTTCATGCCGAACCTTGTGAAGACGCCGACTGTGAACTGTGTCGTAAAAAAGAATGTGATATCAAAGCGGACGGTGATTAACCAATCGGCTGGCAAAGGGGCATAGGATTAAGAGCGACAAAGCAAAAAGGCAAACGAAAAGCCCGTCCGACCAGACGGGCTTTCTTATGCTATACAGTCATGGCTTGTGCCCTCCGCCGCTGACTAGCTGGCGGAGCGTTGCTTGATATCATAGAATAACGGGCAGGCAACGCATATGGAAGAATACATACCGTAGATAAAACCGACCAGCAGGGCGATGACGAACACCTTGATGGTAGAACCGCCAAACAGCAGCAAGGTCACCAACGGCATTAAAACTGTCAGTACCGTATTGACGGAACGATTCATCGTCTGCATGATGCTGCGGTTGAGCAAGGTATGGAGCTCTTCTTTCTTGCGGGTGCGCAGGTTTTCCCTGACCCGGTCAAAGATAACGATGGTATCGTTGATGGAATAACCGATGATGGTCAGGATGGCAGCCACAAAGTAGCTGCTGACTTCCCATTGGAATATAGAGAAAAGTCCCACGACCACCAAAACAACCTGGGCCAGCGAAAGAACTGCGGCCAGACCAAAGGCAAATTCAAAGCGGAACGTAATATAGAGCAGCATGAGAACTAACGCAATACCGATGGCTATCAGCGCATTACGGGCTATTTCGCTGCCAATGGTAGCACCGACGCTTTCCGCACTTTCCAGGGTAACATTGGTGAATTTCTCCTTCAGCCCGGCAGTCATTTTAGCGGTCTGCTCCTGATCCAGTTCATTGGTACGAAGATAGAATTCGTCTCCGCTCTTTTGCACGCTGACCTCCTTGACCAGGTTGAACTCGTTGACGGCATTCCTGACCTGATCGGCAGAGATGGAGCTGTCCATTTTATAGCGCAGCAAAGATCCTCCGGTAAAGTCAATGCTCCAATTGAGTCCCTGCATGAACAAGGAAACAATCCCGGCAACAATCAGAATTGAGGAGAATATATAAAACCATTTTCTTCTTTCAATAAATTGCATTTTCTACCCTCCTTATACGCCGTATAATTTATTGTTCTTGGTGATATCGGCAAACCAGACCAGCATGTAACGGGTAAACGTCAAAGCCACCAGCATGCTGGCCACAATACCAATGGAGAGGGTAACTGCAAATCCTTTGATTGAACCGGTTCCAAACCAAATCAACACCATCGCCGCAATTAGTGTGGTCAGGTTGGCATCGAAGATCGTCCAGAACGCCCGGACGAAACCTGATTCGATGGCCGCCTTCAAGGTTTTGCCCAACCGCAGCTCTTCTTTGATATGTTCGTAAATAATGATATTGGCATCTACCGCCATACCGATTGATAACACAAAAGCGGCAATACCCGGCAGGGTCAAAACCACCCCCAGCAAAGCCATGATCCCCAGCACCAGGACCGAATACAACACCATGGAAAAATCCGCAACCAATCCCGGCAGGCGATAATATCCCAGCATAAACAGCAGAATCGCCAGCAGACCCATCAAGCCAGCCTTTATACTAAAGTCCAGTGAATCGCTGCCCAGACTCGGTCCCACCGTTCTCTTTTCCATAATGCTGAAGGAAACCGGCAGGGCACCGGAACGCAGCAATACCGCCAGATCCTGGGCTTCCTTGGCAGTAAAGTTACCGCTGATCTGAGCCTGGCCGTTGGGAATAGGCTCGTTGACCGTCGGCGCACTGATGGTTTTGCCGTCCAGTACGATGGCAATCGGCTTGCCAACATTGGCGGCGGTCGCTTCCGCAAACAGCTTGGCACCGGTTTTATCAAATTCCAGGTTAACCATGGCCTCCCCGCCGGATGAGCTCAACTGAGCCTGGGCGTCCTTGAGGTTTTCGCCGGTGACCAATACCTTGCCGGTCTCATCCCAGAATTCCAATTGGGCAGTATTCTTGATGATATCGACAGCCGCTTCCGGGTCGTCCACCCCTGCCAGTTCAATGACGATCCGGTCATTGCCTTGCGGATAGATGCTAGGCTCGCTGACCCCCAACGAATTGACGCGTTCTTCCAACACACCAATCGATTTTTGAATGGTATCCGCGCTTACTTTTTTGCCTTCTTTCTCCTGTGCCTGCAGTACCACGTGCAGTCCTCCCTGCAGGTCCAGTCCCAATTTAATGTTGTTCATGATCGGCTGATAGGTAAAGTAAGCCAAAAATGCCAATGCGACTATGATTGCACCAATAATTGCGATACTGGTATTTTTTTGCAACAGTTTGTCCTCCCTCCGCGTTCTCGTCATTTATTGCAAGCCTACTCCATAAACAGGAAAACCGCTAACCTACAGGAGTTTGGCACCATTAATAATTAAGGCAAATTCACAACCTAAATAGTTGGCTGCCCGCCGACACATCAGCATGCGGCTTAAAAAGATTTCAAAATACTCCATCACCGGACAAATCCCCGTATCAATGGTTAATTCCATACTGATGAGGTTTTTCTCCGCTTCGATCAACAGAAAGGAATGTTCCACCGCATAGTTGACCCGATCATGAATATCAAACGTAGCTACATCAATATTTCTGACCCGATTGCGATGCACATGGGACTTGTCGGCCAGAATCAGGGCTGCTGCTACGGGGTTGACCGGCAATCCGCTGCCTTCATCATGATTGCCGATGGCAGCAATGATAATGGCAATTTCATCAGGATGCATGCGCATGGCCTGCAAGATTTCCAGGGCCATCAAGGCGCCGCTCTGACTGTGCCCGTTGCGGTTGACCACATTGCCCAGGTCGTGCATGTAACCAGCAATCCCTGCCAAATCAGCGGTACGGGCATCGTAGCCCAGCTGCAGCAAAATACTGCGGCTCAAACGTGATACCAAGGTAATATGAAGCTTGCCGTGATCTGTATATCCCATGGCCCCCAAATGTTCATTTCCCTTGCGAATAAAGGTATTGATGACCGGACTCTTTTGGATATCCTCCAGGGTTACCATGACTAGTCCTCAATTTTATGGGAAATCGCTTTTTTCACAAATTCGATTTCGGTATTGTCAGATACTTTTACGACGATGCTGTCTTCTTTTACCTTGCTGATTTCTCCGCGGATTCCGCCGATGGTTACGATTTTATCGCCCCTCTTCAGCGATTCCAGGATCGAATCATGCTTTTTTTCCTGCTTTTTGCGGGGCATAATGATGAACAAATAGAAGATCAACAGAAACACGCCAAAATAGATCGCTACCGTCAACCAGCCCTGCTGGGTATTTGTTGCAGCTGCAGCCATAATATTCAAATCTATCCCTCCTTAATTAAATTTCCATAACTTTATGTTTTTTCGCCAAACCTTGCTTAAATCCTGCCGTTATAATTTGTAATTTTCATAGAATTGCTGGTAAAACAGGTTAAAAGTATTGCTGTCAATGGCTTCGCGGATATCCTGCATTAATTTTAGCAAAAAATAAATATTATGATAGCTCAGCAGAATATGGGCAAGAATCTCTTCCGCCTTGACCAGATGACGCAGATAAGCGCGGCTGTAATTTTTACAGACCTGACAATTGCAATTCGGGTCCAACGGGGTAAAATCTTCCGCGTATGTGGCATTGCGCACCACCACCTTGCCCCTCCGGCTGAAGGCCGTGCCGTGGCGGGCAATACGGGTCGGCAGGACACAATCGAACATATCCACCCCCCGCTTGACGCCTTCCAGTAAATCTTCCGGTGCGCCTACCCCCATCAGATAACGCGGTTTGTTCTTGGGAAGCAAATCCTCGGTCAAATCGAGAATCCGATACATGTCCGCTTTGGGCTCGCCCACACTCAGACCGCCGATGGCATAGCCGGGAAAATCCAGCGCGACGATCTCTGCCGCACTCTTTTCCCGCAAATCAGCAAAAATATTGCCCTGGACAATGCCAAACAAAGCCTGGTCGGAGCGGCTATGATTTTCCCGACAGCGTCTGGCCCACAAGGTGGTCCGGTCCACTGCCTGGGCAGCCTCTTCATAACTGCAGGGAAAGGGGGCACACTCATCAAAACACATGGCGATATCTGCCCCCAACTTTTGCTCGATATCCATGACAATTTCCGGACTTAGAAAGTGACGTGAACCGTCAATATGGGAGTGAAAGAGCACCCCTTCGTCACTAATCCGGCGCAATCCCTTGAGACTGAACACCTGAAACCCGCCGCTGTCGGTCAGAATCCCGCGCGGCCAGTTCATAAAGCGGTGCAGTCCCCCCGCCTTTTCCACCAGTCCAGCCCCGGGGCGCAAATATAAATGATAAGTATTGGATAAAACAATACCCGCGCCAACTTCTGTCAGCATCTCCGGGGTCATGGCCTTGACCGTCGCCTGGGTCCCAACCGGCATAAAAATCGGGGTCGCAAATACCCCGTGGGAAGTTGTCAGCTGTCCGGTACGCGCTGCACTGCCGGAATCCCTCCGGATGATTTGAAAATCCAGCATAAAACAATTCCTTCCTTGGCTCAAATGATCAGCATGGCATCGCCGTAGCTGAAAAAGCGGTAACCTTCCTGCACCGCATGCCGATATGCCTGCAACGTTGGTTCCAGACCGGCAAACGCCGCGACCAGCATAATCAGGGATGAGCCCGGCAAGTGAAAATTGGTGATAATCCGATCCACTGCCTGGTATTGATAACCCGGGTAGATGAATTTGTTGGTCCGGCCAGACTGACCGCCAAACCCATAGTCCTTATTATATACCGTTTCCAGGGTTCTTACTACCGTTGTTCCCACCGCAACAATATTTTTCCCGTTACGACGGGTATTATTTAACAATTGTGCGGTATCTTCATCTATCTCGAAATATTCATAATGCATCTGATGCTCTCTGATGTCGGCACAGCTCACCGGACGGAAGGTTCCCAGTCCTACATGCAAAAGGACTTGCGCAATATTAACGCCCATGTCCCGAAGTTGCTTGAGCAACTCTTCCGTAAAATGCAATCCGGCAGTGGGGGCTGCGGCAGATCCTTCCGCTTGGGCATATACCGTCTGGTAGGTGGTTTTGTCTTCCTCTGTAGCCGATCGATTGATGTAGGGCGGCAGGGGCATGCTCCCCGCCTGGTCGAGAAAGGCCATGACATCGGGACAATTAAGAAAACGCAACAATCGTCCTCCGTTTTCCCGTACAGCGGTTACTTCGATTTCCACCCCGGAATGATCCGGAAAGTACACCCGACTGCCCATGGGCATGCGCCGGGCCGGTTTGACCAAGGCTTCCCAGTATTCTCCCTGCTGGTTGAGCAACAGGATTTCAATCCTGGCGCCGGTCGATTTGCAGGCAAACAGACGCGCCGGGATCACTTTGGTCTGGTTGATAACCAGTGTGTCCCCCGGCGAAAAAAAATCGATGATATCGGTAAAGAGGCGATCCTCCAGCTTGCCGGCGGTCCGATCCATGACCAGCAGGCGAGCCGAATCACGGGGCTCAACAGGATACTGGGCGATCAGATACGGCGGTAAATCAAACATATAACGCTGCAAGTTATAGAGCGGCGAAAGGTCTTGACGGTTCACTTGGTTTTTCTCCTGTAACGTTCCATTTCACTGTACAAACAGCCGCAATACTGCTGACGGTACAATCCCATTTCCCTGGCGTTGATACCGGTTTGACGAAAGCCTTCCCGAAAATCACGATATAAAAAAGGCACTTCATATTTTTCACCGATCAACTGGCCCAGTTCCTGAATCCAGTCATGGCGCTGATATTTACTGACCAGCAAGGTGGTGGTGAAACTGTCAAATTTTCCTTTGCGAGCGATCTGAGCGGCTTTTTCCAGCCTCAGCTGGTAACAGTAAAAGCAGCGCCGCGATTCCCGGAAACTGATGGTCTGAAAGTATTGGGCCGGGTCATAGTCTTCCGCAAACAGCATGGGCAGATTGACTTCTTCAGCATAGCTCTGCAATGAATCCCGACGTTTCTGCCACTCCGTATAAGGGTGGATATTGGGATTAAAATAATAGCCCATGACCTCAAAACCCTCTTCGCGCAGCGCCGGAACCGGATAACTGGCGCAGGGGCCGCAGCAGATATGTAACAGTATTTTTGCCATTGTTTCACTTCCTAAACGGTGGTTGGATACAGGACCGCACACTATCAATCGTCGCGATCCGCATCCTCAAACAAGCTCGCAGCCTGAAATCCTTTTTGCATCGGATATCCCATGACGCGATAAGCCGACTCTGTAGCAACCCGCCCCCGGGGAGTCTTGTGGATAAGTCCCAGCTTGAGCAAATACGGCTCGTAAACATCGGTCAGAGTGTCGCCTTCTTCGGAAACCGCTGCCGCAAGCGTTTCCAATCCCACCGGTCCGCCCCCGAATTTTATTATTATAGCATCAAGAATCATCCTGTCAACCGTATCCAGACCGTGTTCGTCGATTTCCAGCATCTGCAGCGCCTGGCTGGCAGTTGTCTGATCGATGTTGCCCTGGGCTTTGACCAGCGCATAATCCCGTACCCGTTTCAGCAAGCGATTGGCAACACGCGGCGTGCCTCGGGAACAGCGAGCAATTTCCGCTGCCCCGTCCGCGGTGATGGCGATGCCTAATATGGAAGCAGCCCGGGTGATGATGGTGGCCAGTTCATGCTGATTGTAAAAATCCAAACGACAGCTGATTCCGAATCGATCCCGCAGCGGCGAGCTCAGCAAGCCCGGCCGGGTGGTCGCGCCGATTAACGTAAAAGGCGGCAGATCGATTTGTAAAGTACGGGCTGCCGGTCCCTTGCCAATTACAATATCAATGGTATAGTCCTCCATGGCCGGATACATGATTTCCTCAATGCTGCGGTGCAGTCGATGAATCTCGTCAATAAACAATACCTCGCCGGGCTCCAGATTGGTCAGAATGGCTGCCAGGTCACCGGGACGTTCAATCGCCGGCCCCGAAGTCTTGCGGATGGGCTGCCCCATTTCATTGGCCATGATGGTGGCCAGGGTGGTTTTGCCCAAACCCGGCGGTCCGCTCAGTAAAACATGATCCAAACTTTCCCGCCGCTCCCGGGCGGCAGCGATAAACACTTCCAAATTTTGCTTGGCCCGCTCCTGACCGACATAATCGGCCATGCTCAAAGGGCGCAGAGACCCTTCCTGTAAATCTTCTTCATTTAATTGGGAAGATATCAATCGACGGTCAGACATGCCAGTACTCCCTTCTATCTTTTCATCAGCAGGGCTTGTCGTTTTAATATCTTCTTGATATTATCCTCCACCCGTGGTGAAAGCTCTCCGCTGGATTGAATATTAGTCAGTATTGGATAAATCTCGCTGCGGCTGTAGCCCAGGCTTTCCATGGCTTGCAAGATCTCCTCGGCGGCGTTGGCGTTTTCTCCTCCCAAGGAAACTGTTCCCTGGTAATTGCCAAGTTTGTCCCGCAGTTCAAAAATCAAACGCTGGGCTGTTTTTTTGCCAATTCCCGGAACGCCTACCAGGACTTTTTCATCACCGCTGATGATAGCTGAACACAGTTGTTCACCGTCCAGTTTACCCAGCAAATTCATTGCTGCCCGAGCTCCAATACCGCTTACGCCCATCAGCAGTTTAAACAGTTCCAGCTCACCCCGGCTGGCAAAGCCATACAATTTAAACTCGTTTTCCATAACCTGCAGAAAGGTATGAACCATCACCTGCCCGCCCGGTGCCGGCAGCTGCGCTGCCATGCGCCCGTGAATCTGGACTTCATATCCCAACCCACCCGTCTCGATTACAACGGCCTCGGACATCATCTGAAACAACGTGCCTTTTAAAAAAGCGATCATCGTCCCACTCCATTCTTTATTCTTCCCATGCGCCGGGAATGCAGATGACAAATGGCAATTGCCAGTGCATCAGCGGCATCATCCGGTTTGGGCAATTCCTCCAGTTTGAGAATATTCTGCACCATCATCTGTACTTGTTTTTTTTCCGCATTGCCGTAGCCGCAAACCGCCTGCTTGACCTGCAACGGCGTATACTCCGCCAGTTCGAGCCCGCGCTGGGCTGCGGCCATCAGCAGCACACCTCGACTTTGGGCTACCGTTATGACAGTTTTGGCATTTTTATGATGAAAGAGCTGTTCAATGGCCACGGCCTCCGGCCGATAGGTATCCAGGATCTGATTGAGCTCCTGGAATATTTTGAGCAGGCGCAGTTCCATGGCTATGCCGGCTGAGGTTTTAATCGTCCCGTAGGCAATCATTTTTTCCCGGCTGCGTACATACTCGACCAGGCCATATCCGGTTGTGGCCGTACCGGGATCCAAACCTAAAACCAGCATGAAACTCCCCTGCTTTCTTATGAATTACATTTATCTTACTGCAAAAACAAACTGCTGTCATGAAAAAATAGAAAATCAGTTCGCAAAACCACCCTGGATACCGCCACACCCTGCCAGCGTTTAAGATATAACGGCAACTCGCATGGCCACAAAAAACCCGTCCCGGATACGAATCCGGGGCGGGAATGGATTCACTGCCTTGTTTTTATTGCGGTACCCAGCCTTTGTGTTAATATTCGTCCAGGTTCTCCAGCGCATCATTCAGGGAGGATTCATTATTGAATTCATATCGTCCCTTCATGATATCTTGCCGGATCTGCTCCGGCAAGCGCGCAAAAACAATCCCGGTAACTTTCAGAAGCGTATCGTGTTCACTGTCTGGTCCCTGATAAACCGATACTCGATCCTGGAACACCTTGAAGCGCAACTTTTGCTTGTCTTCTGCCATCCAGTCATCGATTGTTTGATGAATGAGCAATGTTTTGCCATCCCACGAAACCTGGAATCCCTGGTCGGCAGGATAAATTTTTTTGACATCGGTTAATGTTTTGCCGAGAATTTCTTCTCTTTCTGGAAATTCAGATATTTGCATTTTCTGGGAGCGAACATATTCCTTTTCCCACACCACAGCAGTGTCGCCTTGTACCCGACGTTCCCAACCGGCGGTCTGAACCGTCGGTTTTTGCGCAATTGGCCATTTTTGTTGGTTTCGAATCAAACCGGAAAGTGTATAGCCTGCAACAGAGCTGGCCAGCAAAGTCAGGATGAGAATGATACCCAGCTTGGTTTTTCCCATGTGTATTCACCTCTTACCGGCATTATCTCCATTTTTTGGGCTTCTATACCCGAGCATCACCGCGGAGACAGGGTAACATGAATAAAAATTAATTTTCGACAATATATTTACTTTGAAGGTCATAAGGTATAATATCTTCTTAAAGAGTATATAATATAGTAACAATTTTGTCATAATTTTGATATTATTTCGAATATTCGGACAAAATATTTTAAGGAGGTGAAACGTATGACAAACATCGACGCCAGAGTAGAAACAATTTGCAGCGAACTCAACCACTTGAGCCATGGATTGATGGACATTTACCAGAGCTACAATGATGCCCCGGCTTATCAATCGACGTTTGCACCCGAGAAGTTTGCAGTTAATCAGGAAAACCTGGATGAATTTGATTGGTCTGGAATGCAGTATGATTTCAATGTTGACTTGTTCGAAACTGCCCCCAAGGAAATCAACTGGGATGACGTAAATGCTTCCATTGATGAAGCGATTGCCAGCGGTCATTTGATTGCACCTGCGGCGATTGACTATGCCCCCAAACGTTCCTATGGCCACAATGTGCTGCGCAGTGCCGGTACCTATTACAAGGGTGACATCCGCGACATGGACTTTATGCTGCGGCAATTAAAACGGCTGGAGGCCAATCCCGCTGACATTTTTTCTCTCGATGACAGTGCTTTTGACAGAAGCTACAACATGGTGAGCAACTTCGAGATGAAGGTTCCGCTGGAGATTTACGGACAAGGCGAAGAACTGGTGATCAAGGCTGATATCCCGGAGATTCTGTTCAACAGCGCCAAGGCCGAAGATCTGAACACACTGCCCTTTAAAAGCGTATTGGCCTTGTTACCCGAAAGAATCAATACCCGGCAGCTCAAGCCAACCTTTGTGGATGGAGAATTCCGTCTGGAACTTCCCAAGCGCGAAGAAAAAAGAGTCCGTAAAGTTTTTTAATCTGACTGGCCAGCGCCAAATTGAATCGTACCTTGTCAGGCATAAAAAGCCCGCTCATCAGTTTACTCCAATAGCGCACATTGATGAGCGGGCTTTTGCTTGTTTATGAAGATCCCTTTATTAATGCCAAATCTACATCAGTTTTTCCATCAGTTCATCGGCAATGGAAAAATTACTGTAGAGGTTTTGAACATCATCATGGTCCTCGAGGGTATCGACCAGCTTGAGGATTTTTTGCGCTGTAGCCTCGTCGGCGATTTCCACGGTCGTCTGCGGCAACATGACGATATCCGCGTCCTCAATCCGGATTTCTTTTTCCAGACGGTCCCGGACTTCCATAAAGGCGTCGGGCGAAGTAATGATTTCCAGTGTATCATCGGCTTCGCGCACATCGTCGGCACCATATTCAATGGCCATCAGCATGAACTCTTCTTCATCTGTTTTGATATCTTCCCGGTTGATCACGATCAAGCCCACCCGATCGAACAAATAAGCCACGCAACCGCTTTCACCAAGGTTTCCGCCATATTTGGCAAACAGATGGCGAATATCTGAAGCAGTGCGGTTGCGGTTGTCGGTGGCGATGTCCAGCAAGATAGCCGCTCCGCCCGCTGTATAGCCCTCATATTTGATTTCTTCAATGGCATCACTTTCAATTTCCCCAGTTCCTCTTTTGATGGCCCGGCTGATGTTGTCATTGGGCATGTTGACGGCCTTGGCCTTCTGGATGGCCAGCCGGAGCTTGGAGTTGGCTTCCGGGTCGCCGCCGCCCGAACGGGCTGCCAGGATTATTTCCTTGGCAATTCGTGTGTATTCCTTGCCTTTTTTTTCATCGGTACGGGCTTTCTTGTTTTTAATGGTCGACCACTTGTTGTGTCCGGACATCAAAGTTCCTCCTTCATTTTGATTGTGTCTACCAGATCCCGGGAATCATTTTTTGGGTCGTACGCATGTACGCCTGATACTCGTCGCCAAAATGGTGCAACATAAATTCTTCTTCCAGATTGACTCTGCGAATCAACGCTGGAATGGTTGTCAGCACAATGATCAGCAGGGCGCCCCAGGAATTAAAAATCATCGGAATGGCAAGAAAACTGAGCAGCGAACCCAGGTATAAAGGATGTCTGATCCTCCGGTAGGCACCTTCCGTGATCAGTTGATGCTTCGAGTACACGGCAATACGGGCATTGAAATAACGTCCGATGGAACGGAACCCCCACCAGCGTACCAGGCAGGAAACGACAAACAAGACCAGACCCACATAGATAATCGTCGGTTCCCAATCAAACCGGCGGGTGACATGCCATTCAACAAAATCAATTGTAGCAAATAACAAAGCCAACATGAAAGATGCTTGCAGGTACAAATAGCTTTTCTGGTCATCGTCCTCAATGACAATATCGCCAGGGTCTTGATAAATCCAGATTTCCGAAATCAGCTGCCAGACCAGATAAAGCACCACAAAACCAACCATGACGGTAAAATCAAAATGAGGCAGGACCGGCCAGGCGAGATAGCCAACATAGGCAAAGATAGCCAAGGCAGATATGATTCTGATCAACACATTCCTTTGCCGACTGTTCATGTTATGCTTCCCCCATTCCGGCCGGCAAAACAGCGATCGGCGGCACACTGCGCTTATGGGCGCTACGCTCGTACATGGTCTGAATTTTACCGACCAGTTCCGTAGCTCCCGCGCCGGTGCGGATATATTCGTCCAGTTCCCGATAGGTAAATCCCATTTCACCTTCATCGGTCTGTCCCCCCCACAATCCAGCAGAAGGGGCTTTGGTGATCAGCTGTTCGGGGATATTGAGATAGCGGGCCAGCGCATAGACCTGTTCCTTGCGCAGATCACCCAGCACCTGTAAATCGACTCCGTTGTCGCCGTATTTGGTAGCATAGCCGACGGTAATCTCACTTTTGTTGCTGGTGCCCATAACCAGATATTGATGAGCCTGGGCCATATAATACAATGAGGTCATTCTGAGCCGGGGTTTGACATTGGCCCGTACCAGTCGGCCGCTGTCTTCCGGCAGGTCAATGGCATGGGCCAGTTCTTTCAGCAAAGCGCGGTAGGCTTCCTCCAGGTTGATGATATGATAGTGCATGTCCAGGCTCTCGACCAGCAGCAGTCCGTCCTGTAAATCCTCCGCACTGCTTTCACAGGGCATGAGCAAACCCAGACAATCATCGGGAAAAGCCTGTTTGGCGAGAGCTGCTGCCACAGCCGAGTCAATCCCTCCGCTGATGCCCAGGATTAAGCCCCGGCAACCCGCAGCCTGTACTTTTTCACGTAACCAGTTGACCAAATAATCGCTTACGGCTTCTGTGTTCATAGTGCTTTCCTCCTTATTAAAAGATTGGATTGGTCGAGGAATAGTTTGCTGCACCGTCATCGCCGTTGATATCGTCCAGTATTCCTGCTCGGCCTTCTTCCAGTCCGGTCGGGCCTGCAATGCCAGGCCTTTGTCCAGGCTGGTCAACATCGACAAGCCTGCCAACCGGGTCATTTACATATTCAACAGGACCCGAACAAATCCTGCCTCCCCATCTCATTTTCTCTATATGCCGCACGCGTTCCGCAATGGTGCGCAAACAATCAGGACAAACGCTCGGATTGTCTACAGCCTGACGATTTCGAGTTCGCCCCAGGCTGCCATTTTCTCCCCCTTGATGGCCAGAATGCCTTGCACCCCTTTTATATTTTGCGCATATTTAATCGCTTTCAGCAAATCCTCTTCATCCTGCACCAGATTGGCGGCTCCCGTGGCAACTGCATCAGCCAGCGCGGTATCAGGCGCCAGAATCACTACCGCATCGGCTTTTCCCAGACTGACACTGGGGCCGACCGTCCCGGAAGAGGTACAGATCCCCAGCGGCGTGCTGTCCGCCTTGATTTTCAGTCCGATCCGCTGGCTGAAGCGGGATGGTCCGGCGAACACCGCTACGATACGATCCCTTTGACTGTTGAGGTAGATGTCTCCGCCGTTTTCCACGATGGTTTCTTTGACTTCGCGCATCAGCCGTTCCCCCACCGCCTGGGCAAAAGCACCCGCCACCGCTGCCATCGGCCCTACGCCGGCCTGCACGGCCGCTTCTGCCATTCGTCTGGCGATCTCAGGTGCGTCCGGCAACAGCGCCAGTGGGACAAAGGAAGTGCGGAAAGCCGGCTGTCGGCTGAGATATCCTTCCAGCTCGGCGCGCAGTCGTTTTACTTCCTTTACACACAAAGCGATCAGGTGCTCTGTATCGTGCACCTGATCTATGGCAACGGCCAAATCGGTTTCTTTGACCTGAATATGAAAATAACGGAGGTCACGGGCTTCATGCAGGGCACGGTAGTACCTTTGCACATATTGTTCTCCCGTTTTTCTGTCCATGACTCCTCCTATACGGCCTCTTTGATTTCAAAATGCAAAATGATGGCTCGCGTCGGGCAGCATTCCAGACACATTCCGCAAACGACACACCGTTCATTATGGAAGGATACTTCCATGGTATCCCGGTCGATCGCCAGCGCCTCGGTTGGGCAAAAAGAAGCACAGGCTCCGCACTGGATACAGATTTGTTCGTTCCAGATGATGCTTTCGCTCAGCGGTTCCAGGACAACGCCCAGACTTTCCAGAAAACGTGTACCCGCTTCGTAGTTTTCCTTGCTGCCTTCCAGTTCCACCACCAGGTATCCTTCTTTTTGCGGATTGATATCAGCTTTGAGGATATTGATAATCAAATCATAATTCTTTACCAAACGATAGATAATCGGCTGCTCGGTTTGAGCGGTGGAAAAATAGCAAACCAGTTTGTTTTTCATTATTTATTCCTCCCATTCGCCAGCCCGTTGGGGGTTCTCTCCGGTATGGATTTAAATACAATATCTGCCTCGGCAGAAGGAATTGGAGCCACCGGCCGGGTGATTTCAAACTTGCCTTGCAGGATCCACTGTTTGAGTATTTCTGCGATCTTCCTGGCCCGGGGATAACTGGATTGCGGAGTGGTGACCACCGACTTGCCGTTGATGGTAATTCGTCCGCTCTTCAGCTCTTTAAAATTGGCAAACCCCAGATCCATCGGTTTGGAATAGGGATACCCTTCATTATAGTCCACGATTGGACAGTATATGTCTTCATCTTTTACGGCGGTATAATGCAGCATCTCTTCATTCAAAATGGGAATAGGGATGCCGATACCCACCGCCATGGTCGCTCCGTAGCCAATGTAGCTCAGACCCACCAGCCAGTCGGGGTCCATGCCCTTTAAATCGCCGATTACGGAAAGGGTTCCGGCGGTCACCTTGGGCACACCATTGTCACCGCGCAGCACATTGGGATGATGCTGGGTTCCGTTCCAGGCGACATAGCCGACGCCGCCGCCCAGGAAAATGCGCGTCCCGATGCCGATGGTGCGGTAATGCGGGTCGTTGAGCAGCGGACTCAGTTGCCCGGCAGTGGAATAACTGGCATTGCCGACCCGGGGTTTTAAGATGCCCATATACGTATACAGTGTGCGGTCGCCGAGATTGACAGCACAATTGTAATTCTGGTAAGCATTGCGGGGATTGAATAAAAAGGCGTCATTTACATCATCCAGAGTTATAACGGTATCCACCTTGCGGTTGGGATAGCAATCCGTACCGTAGGCGGTGGCTTCCAGACGAATCTCCTTGCCGGCCACCAGATCATGGATGACATGCCCGCCGCCGTAGACGAAACGCCCCGGAAACACCTTGTTTTCCGGATCGTTTTCTGCTACCTGGGCAGCGCCGATATACGCATCGACAGCCGCAATCCCTGAATAGGCCTCGACTCCGTTCAGCCAGACTTTCTTCATTTTGATGCGCGGATTGCTATGGCCAAAGTTGATAAAGGCACCGGAGGAACACATCGGACCAAACGTACCGGTGGTCACTACGTCGATTTCCCGGGCAGCTTGCTCATAGCCTTTTTCTTCGACGATACCGATGACCTCTTCCGCGGTGACAACAACCGCTTCGCCCTTTTTGATTTTTTCATTAATTTCTTCGTAACTCTTTTGCACTGCCATTTTGTTTCTTCCTCCCGTGATTATTTGGTCAACAAACCCATCAGCCGTTGGGCCGTCAGTACGGCGGCCCGGGCGTCTTCGGAATACGCGTCGGCGCCGATTTTATCAGCATATTCCTGGTTTAAAACGGCACCACCCACCATGACCCGGGACTTCAGGCCCCTGGCCTGGACCCCGGCGATCACCTCCTGCATGCGCGGCATGGTGGTCGTCATAAGCGCGCTTAACCCAATGATATCAGCATTTTCCAGAGCCGCTCGTTCCAGAATGACATCAGCTTTTACATCTTTACCCAGGTCAATGACTTTAAATCCGTAGTTCTCCAGCAAAACTGCCACAATATTTTTACCGATGTCATGAATATCGCCTTCTACCGTGGCCAGCACTACTACACCGGCATGCCCGCCGCCATCCCGGGACAGCAATGGCTGTAGAATAGCAAAGGCCCGTTTCATGGTTTCTGCAGCGGTCATCAATTGAGGTAAAAAGTAGCGTTTCTGATCGTACAGCTCACCGGCGGCTTCAATGCCGGGAATCATGGCCTGATTGACGATTTCCAGTGGCTCCAGCTTGCTCTGGAGCAGCGCCTCATCAATCAATGCCGTAATGTTTTCCTTGTCTCCCTGCAAAACCGCTTTGCGGATCCGACCCTGAATGGTATTGTCTTCACAGGCTGGCGCCGCTGGCAAAGTTGCTGTCGGAGATGCCTGGGCCGGTTCACTGCCGCTTTGCAGTAAAACCGGGATATTGCAGCTGCTGCAAACCGCGTGACGCAAGGTTGTTGCAGTCGCGGAAGCAGCTTTGTAATCCTTGTATTTATTAATATACGCAGCGCTGTTTACATCCTTGCCCAGCAGCACCGCTGCTGCCCGGCAGGTATCCATCATACGCTCGTCAAAAGGATTCAGAATGGGCAGATCCAGCCCGGCACTCCAGGCCATGGCCAGATAAGCGGAATTTAAAATCTCCCGGGCCGGCAATCCGTGGGAAACATTGCTGACCCCCAGAACGGTGGCAAGTCCCAGTTGCTCCTTAATCATCTGCAGCGCCTTGATGGTTTCCATAACCTGATCCTGCTGGGCGCTGGCGGTTTTAACCAAGGTATCAATCAATACATCCTGTGGGCGCAGCCCGTATTCCAGCGAACGCTGCAAAATTTTTCGGGCTACGGCCACTCGATCTTCAGCCCGGTCGGGAATGCCCTGTTCCCCAATGCATAGTCCCAGTACCGCTGCGCCGTATTTCCTGGCCAGTGGCAGAATCTTTTCCAGGTTTTTATCTTCTCCAGTGGTGGAATTGATCAACGGCCTACCCACAAACATCTTTAACCCGGCTTCCACGACCTCAGGATCGGTGGAATCAAGCGAAATGGGAATATCCAGCGCCGCCTGAATCAGACTCACTGCCTTTTGCATGGCTCCCACCTCATCAATGCCGGGTACACCCATGTTGACATCCAGTACTGGGGCACCGGCTTCCTGTTGCTGGCGGGCTTCCGCTACCACCACCTGCATCTGTCCATCTTTGATGTCCTGGGCCAGTTTTTTGCGGGCAGTAGGATTGATGCGTTCCCCAATGAAAGCCAGGGGGTGCTTGTCGCCCAGCAAAACGCACCGGCTGCGCGACGCCAAAGCAGTCGCGGCCGCCTGACTGCGCGCGGCAGGTTTCATCCCCCGCAACACTCTGGCCATTGACTGAATGTGGTTCGGGGTGGTACCACAACAGCCTCCGATCAAATTGGCCCCGGCTTCCTTTAAACGCAATGCATATTCGGCCATCTCTTCCGGCGTATCCGGGAAAACCGTCCTTCCGTCCACCAGTCGGGGAAGCCCGGCGTTTGGCTCCACGGAAAGCCAGGTAGAACCGTACCGCGCCAAGCGCTGGATGACCGGCAGCAGTTCCCGGGCTCCTCCCGAGCAGTTGGCGCCGATGGCCAAAGGCTGCAGGGCTTCCAGGATAACGACCGCGGTTAGCGGATCGGTTCCGGTCATGGTCCGTTCGTCCGCTTCAAAACTCATATGGGCAATGACCGGCAGCCGGGTGTTCTCACGAGCGGCAATCAGAGCTGCCCGCATCTCACCAATGTCGGTCATGGTCTCAATCGATATTAGGTCCGCCCCGGCATGGGCACAGGCCAACACCTGTTCTTTAAAAACCGCATACAGGTCATCAAACTCCACCTCTCCCATGGGCCGCAGCAGTTTTCCGGTAGGGCCGATGGAAGCTGCAACCAAACCTCGTTGTCCAACGGCACGGCGGGCAATCGACACCAGCTCGGTGTTGATCTCTGCCACACGGTTTTCCAGCCCGTATTCCGCCAGCTTGTATCGACTGCCGCCGAAGGTATTGGTTTCAATGATGTCCGCGCCTGCTTCCAGGTATTGACGATGAATGTCCGCCAGAATCTCCGGGTGCTCCGCGCCGAACAGTTCCGGGCAATCTCCGGGCTGCATGCCGCGCGACTGCAAGAGTGTCCCCATGGCGCCATCCAGGATCACAACGCGTTCTATCAGCAAACTCTGTAAATCCACCTAAAATCACTCCTTCATACAAAAAAGCCCTCTACAAGAGGGCTCATCATGCTGCTCCCTCTCATCTCCCAAGCATACGCCTGCAGGATTTGGCACCATTCCCTATGGGCGGTTGCCGGGTTTCATCGGGCCAGTCCCTCCACCACTCTGGATAAGAGTATAAATATTTTCTGGATTTTGATGTGTTATTTTAGCATTAATTTGCGGTCTTGTCATCAGGAATTTTATCCTGTTCCGCTTCCGGTAGTACCGCCGACTTCTCTCCAACTTCAGTGGCATCTGGTTCATCGCTTTCATCAGCAATGACTTCCGATGCTACAATTATTTCTTCCTCAACCGGTTTGGCTTCCAAGGGATTGGGCGGGATGTCCTTGGGCGCAGGTTTGGTTAAATCATCCAAGTTGACCGCATCCTGAAACTCTTTGCGCACACCGGTCGTGACTTTGCGAAATTCATTCAAGCCTTTACCAATTGAGCGGGCAACATCGGGCAGTTTGCCCGGGCCAACTACAATCAATGCAATCAACAGGATCAACACCAGTTCCCAAGGGCCAATGTTGCCAAGCATAACATCCTCCTGTATATCTTTTCATGGTTTTTATAAATAGTTTTCATTTATTGTACTCTGATTAACCCTGTAATAGCAATTAATTTTGCACCCAACGCACTTTTTATGGCCACAGCTATCTTTTATGGCAGGATTTTACATAATAACTGCGAATACTTATGGTAATAAGATTTTTCAGGAGATAACGATGCTTGCTACCACCAACACTTTATTAATAAATGGTATCGAGGCGGTTCCGGTCAAGGTAGAGGTAGACATACAGAATGGATTGCCCAATTTTGAATTGATCGGGCTGGCCCAGGCAGCTCTGAAAGAAGCCCGGGAAAGGGTCAAAGCTGCCTTGAAAAACTCCGGCTATGAGTTTCCCAATCGCAAAATCATCGTCAACCTGGCCCCGGCCGATTTGAAAAAGGAAGGCAGCCATTTTGACCTGGCAATTGCCCTGGGCATCCTGCTGGCCTCCGGACAAATAGAGGCAACTTTTATTGAAAACCTGTTCTTCGCAGGGGAGCTCTCCCTGGACGGCAGTCTGCGCCAGGTACCGGGCATCCTGCCCATGAGTCTGGCGCTGATCGGAGCAACACCCGACACACGTTTCATCGTACCTGCTGCCAACTGCCGCGAGGCTGGTCTGGTGCATGAGACCCATACCCTGGCCGCAGCCAGTCTGCAGCAGGTGATTGACTGGCTGGAAGGCAACGATACGCTGGATCTGGCCACTGAAGAATATGGGAAAGAAAATCGAAGCGGCGAACCCCAGCCGGACTTTGCCGAAGTCAAAGGGCAGGAATCCGCCAAGCGAGCGTTGCAGGTCGCCGCAGCAGGGCTGCACAATGTCCTGCTGATCGGCCCCCCGGGGGGAGGCAAAACCATGCTGGCCCGTCGCATGCCCAGCATCATGCCGGATATGACCCGGGAGGAAATTTTGGAAACCACCAAAATTTATTCCGTCGCCGGTTTGTTGACTGCAGATCATCCTCTGATTGCGGTCCGTCCCTTCCGCGCACCCCACAAAAACGCCTCTACCGCCAGTATTATCGGCGGCGGCAAAGTACCGCGCCCGGGCGAGATCAGTCTGGCCCAAAACGGTGTTCTTTTCCTCGACGAATTTACTGAATTCCACCGGGATGTGCTGGAAGCCCTGCGCCAGCCGCTGGAAGACAAACTGGTTACCATCGCCCGGGCCCAGGCCACTTGTACATATCCGGCCAACTTCAGTCTGGTGGCCAGCTGCAATCCCTGCCCGTGCGGTTTTTATGGCTCTGATCTGGAGTGCACCTGTACCCCGCTGCAAATCCAAAAATATTTGGGTCGCATTAGTGGGCCGTTGCTGGATCGCATGGATCTGCATGTGGAAGTGCCGCGCGTCATCTTTGAACAATTGCGTACCGACAGCAACAGCGAAAACTCTGCCTCCTTGCGGGAAAAGGTACTGCTCGCCCGGGAAATCCAGTTGCAGCGCTTTGCCCGGCACAAATTCAAACTCAATTCGCAAATGCGTCCCACTGACGTTAAAAAGTTTTGCCGTCTGGACGAAGCCTCAGAAGCTCTCTTAAAAAATGCCTTCGACCGGCTAAAAATGAGTGCCCGTGCCTATGACCGCATTCTCAAAGTGGCCCGTACCATTGCCGATTTGGATAACGTTGCGAATATAAGAATCCAGCATCTGGCCGAAGCCATGCAATACCGCAGTCTGGATCGCAAATACTGGCATAATTAAGACCAGCCGGGAGAAATATATTTAGTCATGTCAAGGGGCCGGCATTGTCTAAAATGGTGCCCGCCCATTCCTATGACAAAATTTCTGAATATCTTCCGTCGGTGACACTTCTTGAACACTTCTTTCATTTCATCAACAACAATTATATAATTTAAGGAACAGAATACGAAATGCAATACTGTACCCTTCGAAACGGTCGAGCATCTGCAGGAAAGGAGCAAGCAGTGAGTTACAAAAAACTCGGAAAGAGAATTCAGCATGCCAGGGAGGAGGCCGGTTTGAGTCAGGAACAGCTGGCAGCGATACTTGGTTGTTCCCAGCCAACCCTTTCCAATTATGAAAAAGGAAAAAGCAGGATTTATCTGACCCAATTGCAAAAAGTTTCAGAGATATTAAACCGCCCGGTGCAATATTTTCTGGAAGCAATGGAACCTTCAGAAGAAGAGCGAGGCCAAGCGTATGCAGCGGAGATTAGCCGTTCTTATCTGGAAGAAGCTTCCTCACAAATGGACAAAGACATCTTATCCATTTTGAAAATATTGCAGGAGTTGTCCCCCGAAGCCCGCAGAACCGTCTATGAGTTTGCCCAATGGGAATATCATAAATCTCGGAGGTATGGTAACAATGGTTAATTTCGCACTCAACAACAATCAGCAAAGCCTTATCAAAAGCATTCGTCTGCTGGCCCCCCAGCTGGCGCAAAAAGAAATGGAAATTGATCAGCACCGCAGTGAGGCATTTGATTGCTCACTGGTGAATGAACTGGCCAAGCTAAATCTGCTGAACCCCATGGTTCCCCCTGAATTTGGCGGACGCGGCCTGAACTACTTCGATTACGCTCTGCTGATGGAAGAGATCGGTGCCGTCAGCCCCGGCCTGGCAGCGGTCATGATCTTTAACTGTCATTTTATCAGCATTCTGGATAGCATCGGCACCGAAGAACAAAAAGCTCAATACCTGCCGGTATTCACCCAGCAGCAACCCAAGCTGGCCGCCATGGCACTCAGCGAGAAAAATGCCGGCTCCGATGCCGGCAACATGAGCACTCTGGCCGTGAAGAAAAACGATCACTATCTCATCAGCGGCATTAAAGAATACGTAACCAACGGTACGAATGCAGATTACATCGTCTGTTTTGCCACGCTCGATCCCACCCGTGCCCGTTCGCAAATGCTGGCCTTGCTTGTCCCGGGCAATGCACCGGGGATCCGCCAGGGGCAATTGCGTAAGACCATGGGCATCCGCTATGCCCACTGTACGGAACTGATTTTTGACAACGTTTCCGTTCCCGCAGCCAATCTTCTGGGCGAGGAAGGCAACGGATACATGATCATCACCCAGGCGATCGATCGCGACAAGGTGCTGACTGGTGCCATTGGAGTCGGCATCGCCCGCGCAGCTTTTGACATGGCCCTGGCCTTTGCCAAGGATAGAAAACAATTCGGCCGCACGATTTACGAAAATCAAGCCATTGCCTTTGAACTGTCAAAGATGGCCGCCCAGATCGAAGCCGCCCGCATGGTCGTCTGGAAAGCCTCCTGGCTGCTCGATAACAATGAAGATTTTACCGTCGCCGCATCCATTGCCAAAATTACCGGCACTACTACCGCTGAAGAAGTAGTCAGCAAGGCCATGGATATTGTGGGCGGGCGGGCCTATCTGGAAGGACATCCACTGGAGAAGCTCTATCGGGATGTCAAGATTTTCAGCAACCTGGAAGGCACCAACCACATTCAAAACGCGATTATTACTTCGCTGTTGTAGGCAGCGTGGGGATTTATCCCGCCGGCAACCAACACAATAATGAATTGGGGAGAGTTTTTATGGACGCATATGTCTTGTCCATCGATCAAGGCACGACCGGCACCACCATTCTCATCATCGATCACGAAGGACGGATCGTAGCCCGGGCCGGCCGCGAATTCAAGCAATATTACCCCCAGCCCGGCTGGGTCGAACATGACCCCCGGGAAATCCTTGAAATCACCCGCATGCTGATCCGCCTGGCCATTTCCCAAGCCGGACTCAGCGCCGGTCAGATCAAAGCCATCGGCATTACCAACCAGCGTGAAACCACGGTCGTTTGGGATCAATACAGCGGGCAGCCAATCGGCAACGCCATCGTCTGGCAATGCCGCCGCACTGCTCCCCTCTGCGAAGAAATGAAGGCCGCCGGCTGGACGGAGAAAATCAAGGCCCGCACCGGCTTGATCATCGACGCCTATTTTTCAGCCACCAAACTGGCCTGGATGTTGGAAAACATTCCTGACGCCCGTAAAAAAGCGGAAGACGGCCGGTTGCTGTTCGGCACCATCGATAGCTGGCTGTTGTGGAATCTGAGCGGCGGTCGGGTACACGCCACCGATTATACGAATGCCTCGCGCACCATGCTGTATGACATTCACCAGCTAGGCTGGGATGAAGAGATCCTGGCTTATTTGAACATTCCCCCAACCATGCTGCCGGCGGTACGCTCCTGCAGTGAAGTTTACGGACTATGCCAGGCAGATTTGTTGGGAGAAGAAATCCCCCTGGCTGGCGTGGCCGGCGATCAACAAGCCGCCCTCTTCGGTCAGCACTGCTTTACGCCCGGTTCCGCCAAAAACACCTATGGCACCGGCTGTTTTTTATTGATGAACACCGGCTGCCAGGCAGTAACCTCCGCCCATGGTCTGGTGACTACCATTGCCTGGGGACTCAATCAAGAAATCACCTATGCGCTGGAAGGCAGCGTTTTTGTGGCCGGGGCGGCTGTGCAATGGCTGCGCGACGAAATGCAGCTGATTGCCAATTCCGCTGAAAGTGAGGCCGTCGCCCGCTCGCTGGAGAGCAATGACGGCGTCTACATGGTGCCTGCCTTTGTCGGCCTGGGCGCGCCCTACTGGGACATGTACGCGCGCGGTACGCTGGTAGGGCTGAGCCGCGGCACCGGACGCCTTCACATCGTCCGGGCGGTACTGGAGTCCATCGCCTATCAAAGCTGTGATGTGCTGACCGCTATGATGACCGATGCCAACATCCGCCTCGATTCACTCAAAGTTGATGGCGGTGCCTGCAGCAACGACTTTCTAATGCAATTTCAGGCAGATATGCTGGGCGTCACCGTGGAACGTCCCGCCATGATCGAATCAACTGCTCTGGGTGCAGGTTATTTGGCCGGATTGGCAACCGGCTTCTGGTCGAATCTGGAGGAACTGCAGCAGACTCGCAAGGTTGACCGTCTTTTCCATCCCCGGATGGAGGCAGCCCAAAGACAAATCATGCTAAACGGCTGGCAGAAAGCCGTTAAATGTGCCCTGACCACCCCGGGAAAAGCCGAATAACGACGTTGTTTTCCATGACCAATCGTTTTTTTAATTGAGATATAGTCCTTGGGCAAAAAGAGGAGGGAGCAGAAGAATATGTATGAAGATTGTGTATTTCTGGATTTCGATTATATGGAAAAATTCATGGCGGAAGTCTTTTGCGGACTTGGCGTCCCCCGCGAAGACGCTGAAATCTGCGCGGATGTACTGATCACCTCCGACAAGCGCGGCATCGATTCCCACGGCATCGGGCGCCTCAAACCCATTTATTATGATCGCATCAAAGCCGGTATTCTTGACCCCGTGACCCGCATGGAGATTATACGGGAAGGACCAACTACTGCGGTGATCGACGGTCACAACGGCATGGGCCATGTAATTGGCCAGCGCGCCATGCAAATGGCCATCGACAAAGCCAAAAAATTCGGCATGGGCATGGTCGCTGTCCGCAACTCCTCCCATTACGGGATCGCCGGTTATTTCGCTCTGATGGCAGTACAAAACGGCATGATCGGAATCACCGGCACCAACGCACGCCCTTCCATCGCCCCCACTTTCGGGGTGGAAAACATGTTGGGTACCAATCCCATGACTTTCGGCATCCCCACGGATGAACCCTTCCCCTTTGTACTCGACTGTGCCACCTCCGTATCCCAGCGTGGCAAGATCGAGGTTTATGACCGGGAAAACAAAGAAATTCCGGAAGGCTGGGTCATTGACAAGAGCGGTCAAACCCGCACCGACACCCATCAAATCCTGCTCGACCTGGTCAGCGGGCAAGCCGCCCTCACCCCGCTGGGCGGCATCGGCGAAGACAATGGCGGCTATAAAGGCTACGGCTATGCAACCGTGGTGGAAATCTTGTCCGCTGCCCTGCAAGGCGGAACTTTCATGAAAGCCCTGAGTGGACGCGACGCGAACGGCCAACTGCGTCCCTACAATCTCGGCCACTTCTTCATCGCCATCGATATTGAAGCCTTTACAGAGCTGGACAGTTTCCAAAAAAGCACCGGCGACATCCTGCGCGCCCTGCGTGCTTCCGAGAAAGCCCCCGGCGCCAGCCGCATTTATACCGCCGGTGAAAAAGAATATTTGGCCTGGCAGGAGCGCCAGGGCAAAGGCGTGCCGCTGAACAAAGTGCTGCAGCAGGAAGTACTGCAAATGCGGGAAGAGCTGGGACTGAAAGATTTCCATTTTCCATTTGAATAAATTTCATAAATGTTCTGCAGCTAAAACCCCGTTTTTACGGGGTTTTATATTTTTTAATGGACAGAAATGTTTCACGTGAAACATTGTTGCCAGTGTTACATATTACACGAGGACGTTCTTTCTGTAACATTGCTGACTCTCTTTTATATTCTCAATTCCAGTAATTCTTCTATTGACCGCAGGTCATCCCCTTTCATGGACCTTAATCACATCCTTGTCCCGGAGTAACACTACAGCCAGACTGGGCTGTAGCTATTCTTTTCTATGGTTAGCTGGGTCAAGAGCCGCGCATCGATTGTTTTGGCATAGATATCGCGATGGACGACCGGAATTGGATAAAAGGTGGCGGGGTTGCTCAACACCAGGAGAAAAGCCTGGTCCGCGGGGGAAAAGTTGTCATTGTTGAGGCTGACCTCCTTGGCATAAATTTCCTCGCCTTCCAGCGCTACTTCGCGGTAGTAACGGTTGACCTTCAGATAAAACCAGGGGAGGAATTCTCCAAAATAATCCCGCTGCAGGAGCAGGAAGTAGTCGCGAGTCCTGGACCATTGGCCGAAGAAGTCATTACGGCTGATTTCGATTAGATCCTGGTTGGTCAGGTCATACAGGAAGGTGAAGGTGACTCTGCCCGGATCGGCGAAGGCCATAATCAGCACTTTATTGATCTCGGCAGCCAAGGCAAAAAACCAGATACTGTAGTCCGGCAAGGCCAGCACCTCTTGGTCGTTGCCGGTTTCAGTGCTGATTTTCCGCAAGGCGCTGACGCCGTCGCTATACAGCAGACTTTGATTATCCGTAAACCACTGGGGCATCATGCCGCTAAATGAAAAAAGCGTTCTGCCATCCTGGGTGCTGATTATCCGGCCATTGTCCAAGGCCAGTTTGCTGCCGTCATAGGACCAGGCGATGGATTCAGCAGGTTCAGAAAGATTCAGACTGCGGGAGGTGCCTTCGGTCAGGTCATGGATGATGATTCGGTGGCCGTCGTCGGCCAACAGAGCAACTGCTTTCCGGTCCCGGCGCAGAAATAGTTCCCTGCGGCTGAGATTGGCAAATCTCGCCAGGCGGGTGGCGCTTCCGCTGGCAAGGCTTAGTTTTATCAAATCGTCGCTGCTGTCAGTCGGCTGCAGGAAAGCGATTTCTCCCTGCAGTTTGGCATTATAACCGGGCAGCACAATGGTCTCAGCGGGAATCAGGAAATCGTCCGGGACAAGGTTGTTGGCTTGTTGTAATTCACCTAACGGCAAATCGTATTTCTCAGCTACTTTTTTCAGGGTTTCGCCCTGCTCGGCCAGATGAAAGCTAAGCGGCGGCGGGATCAGCAACAGCTGGCCGGTCTTGATGGTGTAATCGGGGGCGACCAAATGGTTGAGGAGAATAATCGCTTCGCTTTTCTGTTTGAACAAGCGGGAGATGGTAAAAACCGAGTCGCCGGCCTGTACCCGGTAGTAATATTCCTGCTGGGGGAAGGCGATGCTGGCGCCCAGCGCCAGATAGGTTTGAGCGCCGACGATGCCGTCTACGACAATGGCGGCGGCGGTTTGAAAATCTTTGACGGCGGCAAGGGTGGCTGGCTGAAAATAGCCGTTGATTTCCCCACGGTAAATGTTTAGCTGATAAAGGTAATACTGCAGCCAGTAAACGTCCAGTCCCTGGTCGTTGCTGCGCAGCGTTCTTCCACCCAGGGGAGCATGGATGAATATTTTACGGCAGGTGTCGGGGCCGGCCTGGCCATCGCTCACCAGATCAGGAAAGTCGGCCTGCAACATCTGCACCGCCCCCTCGGTATATAACCCAAACCGTCCGTCAGCGCGGCGATTGAGATAGGCTTTTTTATATGCTGTCAGGCGGTTTTGCAAAATCGTCACATCTGCACCGCGGGATCCGTTTTTTAAGGTTCGCGATGAAAAGACTTTTTCGCCCGTTGCATAAACGCCGGTCCTGTGCCCCAGACGCAGAAATGTCTTGGGCCCCACGATCCCGTCCCTGACCAGGCCGAAATACTTCTGGAAGTTCCTGACCGCGGTCCGGGTAAGCGGACCGAATACCCCGTCCACCAGCAGCTTGCCCGGTACAATCTGGTCAGGCAACTGGTTGAGCAGCGCCTGAAGGATTTGCACATCCGTTCCCTGCAACTGCGGCGATGTCAAACGCAGGTTGCGGCTGCCAAAAAAAGAATATCCCTGTTCATTCATCTTCATATCTCCTTCTGTGAAGTCAATACAATGTATGAAGGATAGGGATGGTTTATAACTATGCCCCCTTGGCTGGACTTGTCCGCTTGGTCAGCTGACGATCTGGTTTTTGCCTCTCTTTTTAGCTGCATAGAGCTTCATGTCGGCAGCATGGATCAGCTCGGATAGCTCTTCCCCGTGGTACTGCTGGACTCCGCCACTGATGGTTATGGTGAGGCCGTCATCAAAGAGGTTGCTCTCCACGGCCTGCCGGATCCGCTCGGCGACTCTTGCCGCTGCGGTCAAGTCAGCATTGGGAAAGATGACCATGAACTCTTCTCCGCCGTATCTTCCAGGAAAATCGCTGTCTCGGACGCTTTCCTTGATGAGCGCGGCAATTTTCATCAGCACCTTGTCACCATAGATATGCCCTTTGCTGTCATTGACTTGCTTGAAATTGTCAATGTCAAACAAGGCTACCGACAGGGGCTTGTCCAGACGGTTGGCATCAACGATCTTCGCTTTTAAATGCTCGATCAGCGTCCGGTGGTTGCCGATTTGGGTCAAACCGTCTATCTCCGCCTGTTCGGCCAGGATCTTGTTTTTTTGTTCGAGCTCGATCTGCATCGCTTTCTTTGCGGTTATATCAAAGACAATGCCGGCTAGAAATACGGGCTTGCCGTTCTCATCATATTGGGTGATGCGGCCGCGATCATAATACCATTTGTAGTTCCCGTCTTTGGCTTGGATCCGATATTCAACCTCATATACGCCAGCCCGTCCGTACAGATGGTTGCGCATGACATCCATTGCAAGGGGTAAATCCTCGGGGTGAATCCGCTCGGTAAAAAACTGATAAGGAACCGGTTGGGGCATTTCTGCCGGGTCATAGCCCAGTGTGGTAATCTTGAGCGGGTTAAAGGTTACCGCATTGGTCCTGATATTCCAATACCAATGGCCCAGATTTCCAGTCCAGGCATACTCCAGCCTGGTTTCCTGCTCTTTTTCATGCAGCAATTGTCGATTCAAGATCTCCAGTTCTTCAATCCTTTCCAGCAGCTGTTCTTTGGTGAAATCGCTGTAGTCCATGACGCCACCCTCCTTATCTGTTCTCTTTGCCCACATTTATACTGCCACTGTTTTCCCTTCCACCTGCTGGATTACCCAAGAGCGCACTGTTTCCAGCACTTTTTCCCGATCGGGGGAGAGTTCATTCATGGTTTCATGATATAGTCCGTCAAAGAGGAAGAGCCGTTTATCCTGCGAAGAGGCCTTTTGCATGACCTGTCGGCTGCCCTGCGGGTCAACGACGGCATCCGCAGAGCCGTGGATGATCAGCAGCGGCAGGGTCAGTTCACCGGCTCGCTGCAGGCATTCTTGCCCGGCGCGGGTGAATTCCATGTACCAGCGGGCGCTGACCAGGTCATGAACCAGCGGATCATGGACATAATCATCAACTACCTTTAGGTCATGGGACAAGGCGCTGCTGTCAAGGCCAGTCGGCATGCTCAGACCGGGTATGATGTTGGCCAGAAGGGTAGCCATGGTTTTTTTCCAGATCGGCACCTTGACCGCCTGGATGAGACCGGCGGAGGAAAGAACCAGTCCGTCGATGATTCCGGGATAATCCAGGGCAAACTTGCAGGCAATCGTCCCGCCCATGCTGTGCCCCAGTAGAATCAACGGCAGGCCGGGCAACTTATCTCTGACCAGCTTGCAAAAGGTTTTCAGATCGGCGGTATAATCGTTAAACGAGTTGATGTGCCCTCTTTTTCCCTCCGAACGCCCGTGACCACGATGATCCAAAGCATAAAATGAGATCCCGTCATCTTGCATGTGGTCGATCAGGTTGCGGAAACGGCTGCCATGTTCTCCAATCCCATGGGCAATCACCACTACCCCGCGGGGACACTCGGCCTGCCAGCTCTGATAAAAGATACGGGTGTTTTCCAGACCATTGAAGTTGCCGGTATTTTTAATGTATTCAGCCACCCTGTTTACTCCCCCTTTTCCGCTTGCGATTCGTTCTCTTCTGCAATAAACGTGGCTTCTTCTCTTTGAGTATACCATTCACGGTCTGCTGTATCATCAAGCATTTTTTGATGCAGATTGCCTTGTCGAAAATTTCATAAACAATCTAGCGGATGATTGCATAAGTCCATTTTCTGGTTTACAATAAACCAAATTGGAGGTGTTGCCAGTCATGGAACCTGAATTTAAAACTATTGCTGAATCGGTTGTCAGTCTCAGTCAAATCATCCTGCCGGCCCAGACCAATCCCGCTGGGACCGCTCATGGGGGCGAGCTGTTGAAAATGATGGATAATGCGGCGGGAGCGTGTGCCACCAAACACTCGCGTGCCATCGTAGTGACCGCCGGCATTGACAACATCACCTTTCATGCGCCGGTTTTTATGGGCAACCTGACCATCTGCAGTGCAAATCTCACCTATGTATCCAACCGCAGCATGGAGATTGCGGTCAACATTGAGGCGGAAGACCTTTTGGCCGGACATCGCCAATGCTGTATGACCGCTTATTTTATTTTTGTGGCACTGGATGAAAAAACCATGACGCCAAAAGCGATTCCTCAGTTGCAGCTGCTCAATGAAACCGAGCGACAGGAGTTCGAGGCAGGACGGCTGCGAACGCAGACGCGCAAAGAAAGTCCCAAGGCTTGTTGGCTGCCGTTGTATTAAGTACCGCGATTGCATCCAACCTCCTTACAATTGAATTCCATGCAAACAAGGAACCGGCTGATTCAAGAACTTTAAAGCGTTCGGAATGGCCGGTTTTTTATGCTGTCAGACAGGTGTTGCAGGCCTGTGTGGTTGCCTGTAACGATATTGTCCAATCCTGGATTTTATTCTCTGTGACTGTTCCCCGGTCTTGTTGCTGCTGCCTGCCAACCGCATTGGAATTTCGGCGATAGGACCACCTTTGCTGCTCATATTTCCTGCAACAAACACAGATTGTCAAACAGTTCGGCAACTGTTACCAAACCGACTCCGCCAGGGACCGCACTGGCCATGCGGGCTTTGCTTCTGGCCTGCTCATCTACATCACCAAACATATTACCGGCTGCATCAAAATTAATCCCGGCATCGATGATAATGGTTTCTTTCCTGATCATTTCCGCCTTGATAAAATTCAGTTGCCCCATGGCAGCCACCACGATGTCAGCTCTTTTAATCTCTTCAGCCAAATCACGGGTACGGGTATGGCACACCGTGACGGTGGCATTTTCCGCCATCATCATCAGCGCCAGAGGACTTCCCAATATGCTGCTTCGCCCTACGATGGTAACCCGGGCGCCTTCCAGATCTACGTTGTGATCCTTCAGCATTCTGATGACGGCTTTGGGTGTCGCCGGTCTTATCCCATTTTCCCGGTTGATAATCTTGCCTAAATTGAAATTATGAATTCCTTCCACATCTTTGTCAGGGTTCATGGCATTGACAATGACCTCATCCCGCAGCTGGGGAGGAAAAGGCTTCTGAAGCATAATCCCGTTATATCTTTCATCCTGGTTGAGTTGCTTGAGCTCAATCAGCAACTTTTCTTCAGAAATATCTTCAGAAAATTTGATTACTGCCACATCAACGCCTAATTCGTTGCCAAATCTTTTAATACCGTTGATGTAGGCATCTGCATCTGGCTGTTCTCCTACCTGTACCACTGCCATGGCAATTTTTCTGCTGCCGATACGATTGATTAATTGCTGCTTTAATTGCGCCCGGATTTCGTGCCCGTAAATCAGCATAGCCGTCCTCCTGTTTTCGTTTATAATTAAAACCAGCTTGTCCTGAGATTCCGCGGCGTTGCTCCAGTATACAACACGGCAACAAACCAAGGAAACTCTATCAGGAAAGTTTTCACAAGTAAAACGCTTACACAAACATTATTATACCCAATTTGCGGCCAAACCACGTTAGCTATTATAACTTATCCGGTCGTGGCCGCAAGCTTGATTTGCGTTCCTGTCCGCCCTTTAAAAAGCCGCTTTGATATGATTAATGTCCGGTTGGGAGGACCGCATCATAATAGTCACTACATCAAAGCGGGTCTCGCGGTGCTTCGCAGGCTGATCGCCCAGGTAGTGCAAGGCGGCTTTTTTTATATGTTCGATTTTGGTTCGGGTAATGGCTTCTTCGGGAGAACCGAACAAGTCACTGCGGCGGGTCTTGACTTCCACAAATACCAGCAAGCCGCCTTTCCTGCAGATGAGATCTAGTTCTCCATAGCGGCAACGGTAGTTGCGGGTCAGTATTTCATAACCCTGCTGCTGCAGGTAGG
>ERZ795053.237-NODE-237-length-70634-cov-11.718075_pt1 | contig 70634 bp, 56 predicted proteins | sample MGYA00375137_ERZ795053 | MGnify/ENA primary metagenome ERZ795053 (study PRJEB30182, sample SAMN05720284) | activated sludge metagenome | isolation source: Anaerobic digester | place: Hong Kong | collected 2014-12-17 ...
GCCATGCCGACGGCGATGCCGCCGGACCCGTTGACGAGGATATTCGGAAAACGGCTCGGCAGCACGCTCGGCTGCATGAGCGTTTCATCGAAGTTCGGCATGAAATCGACGGTGTCTTTTTCGATATCCGCCATCATCTCGGTGGCCATCTTGGAAAGGCGCGCTTCCGTGTAACGCATGGCCGCCGCGCTGTCGCCGTCCACGCTGCCGAAGTTGCCGTGGCCTTCCACAAGCATATAGCGCGTCGAGAAATTCTGCGCAAGGCGCACCATCGCGTCGTACACGGACGAATCCCCGTGCGGATGATATTTACCAAGGCAGTCGCCAACGATGCGCGCACTCTTGCGGAACGGTTTGTCCGGCTGCAAGCCCAGTTCGTCCATCGAATAGAGGATGCGCCGGTGCACCGGCTTGAGCCCGTCGCGTACGTCCGGCAAAGCGCGGTTGATGATGACCGCCATTGCGTACGCAATGAAGCTCTTCTTCATTTCGGTTTCCAGTTTAATCGGAACGATGCGCCCCGTCGTTGTTTCTTTCTGATCCATACTTCTAACTCCTGCTTCTGCGTTGCATGCGGCTTACACGTCCAGGTCCACGACCAGCTTGCTGTTGGCGGCGATGAATTCCCGCCGCGGTTCGACCTTGTCGCCCATCAGCAGTGTGAACAGCTCGTCCGCCTCGATCGCGTCCTCCACGGTGACCTGGAGCATGATGCGCGTTTCCGGGTCCATGGTGGTCTCCCAGAGCTGTTCCGGGTTCATTTCGCCAAGGCCTTTATATCGCTGAATCGTGGGTTTCGGTTCACGGCCGATCTCGCTGAGCGTTTCTTCAAGCTCCTCGTCCGAATATACATACCGCAGGAAGCTCCCGCGCTTAACCTGATAAAGCGGCGGCTGCGCGATATAAACATACCCGTTTTCAATGAGCGGGCGCATATGCCGATAGAAGAACGTGAGCATCAGAATGCGGATATGGCTTCCGTCCACGTCGGCGTCCGTCATGCAGATGATCTTGTGATACCGCAGTTTCGTTTCATCGAAATCCGCGTCCATCCCCGCGCCGAACGCGGTGATCATGGCCTTGATTTCAGCGTTGGCCAATATTTTGTCCAACCGCGTTTTCTCAACGTTCAGGATTTTGCCGCGCAGCGGCAGAATCGCCTGAAACATGCGGTTCCTTCCGAGTTTTGCGCTGCCGCCCGCGCTGTCGCCCTCCACGATGAAGATTTCACACACGGCAGGGTCCTTTTCCTGACAGTCGGCCAGTTTGCCCGGCAGGGAGGTGGAGTCCAGCGCGCTCTTCCTGCGTGTCAGCTCGCGGGCTTTACGCGCCGCGTCGCGCGCACGCGACGCGGTGACGCACTTTTCGATGATGATTTTTGCACAGGCTGGGTTTTCCTCAAGGAACCGCACCAGCCCCTCCGCAACGGCGCCGTCGACCAGCGGGCGGATGTCCGCGTTGCCGAGCTTCGTTTTGGTCTGCCCTTCAAACTGCGGTTCCGTCAGCTTGACGGAGACGATGGCGGTAAGGCCCTCGCGGATATCCTCGCCGGAAAGCGACGGATCACTTGGCTTGAGGATGCCGTTTTTCTTCGCATAATCGTTGATAACGCGGGTCAGAGCCGCCTTGAAGCCGACGAGATGCGCGCCGCCCTCGACGGTGTGGATGTTGTTTGCAAACGTGAAGATGTTTTCGTTGTACCCGTCGTTATACTGCATGGCGACTTCCACGGAAGCCGTTTCCGCGTCGTCCTCCATCCGTTTCGCCGTAAAGTAGATTGGCTCCGGATGGAGCGTTTCCTTGTTTTTGTTGAGGTATTTTACAAATGAGACGATGCCGCCCTCATAGCAGAACGATTTAACGTGCGCGGGAGTTTCCCGCTCGTCCGTAATCGAAATCCGCACGCCGGCGTTGAGAAACGCCATCTCGCGGAAACGGCTGCTAAGCATGTCGAAACTGAACTTCACCTCGTCGAAGATCGTGTGATCCGGCAAAAAGGTGATGACCGTGCCGGTGTCGTCTTCGTCCGTGTCCCGTTCGATATGCACTTCGTTGAGCGGATCGCCGCGCATAAACTCCTGCACGTATACGTGCCCGTCGCGATGTACCTCGGCGCGCAGCGTTTCGCTCAGCGCGTTGACGCAGCTTACGCCGACGCCGTGCAGCCCGCCGGAGACTTTGTATCCTCCGCCGCCGAACTTCCCGCCCGCGTGCAGCATCGTCAGCGCTACAGTGAGCGCGTTCTTGCCTGTTTTCTCGTGCAGTCCAACGGGAATGCCGCGGCCGTTGTCCACAACGGACACGGAGTTGTCCGGACGGATAAACACCTCGATGTGCGTGCAGTAGCCGGCCAGCGCCTCGTCGATGGAGTTGTCCACAACCTCCGCCACCAAATGGTGCAGCCCGCGCGTATCCGTCGAGCCGATATACATGCCCGGCCGGCGGCGGACCGCCTCCAGCCCTTCGAGCACCTGAATTTGTGACGCGTCGTATGCCTGTTTCGTTTCCTGTTCCATGTCCTGTTTCCTCTCTGCTGATAAACCCGGGGAATGCCGTTTTCCCGGCCCCCGTCCAAACGAAGCGCGCGGATTATTATTCCCCGGCTTCCAATATCGTCAGCACCGCAGCCTCCTTGAGGTATGCGCGGCTGATCTCGCTTTTCCAGCGTTTTTCAAGCGTCGCACTGGCGATGTGCGACGCAACGACCTTTTCCCTGCCGCGCTCCAGCAGCACAACAAAGGATTTTGCCTTGCCTGCACAGGGTGTAAAACGGCGCTGTTTGCGCGCGCGGTCGATATATGCCTTCGTCGCGGGCGTCATGCCGCGCTCGTTGATCACAAACAAAATCCGCTCCAGCGGGATGCTCACGTCCGCACCGATATGCAGCAGCATGTTTCCCCCTCCTCCGTCTACAACTCCGTCACGCGGCGGTCCGCCACCTGGTACACCTGCATCTGCCCGACCCCCGCCGCCGCGACCTCTTCGAGGTGCGTGCAGGTCAGAAACGTCTGGCAGTCCTGCGCAGCGATGAGCAGCATTTTCTGCCGGTTCCGGTCAAGCTCGGAAAACACGTCGTCGAGCAGCAGCACGGGCGAATCGCCCTTTTCTTCGCGCAGGATTTCAAGCTGCGCAAGCTTTAAACTTAGGACCGTCGTTCGCTGCTGTCCCTGCGAGCCGTAGACGCGCACGTCCTTGCGGTTGACGGAGAGGCGCATATCGTCCCTGTGCGGACCAACGGACGTGCTGCCGCGGTACATGTCCCGTTCGGCCGTGTCCGCCAGCGCAAGCCGCAGCGCGCCCGCCAGGTCCCTCCCCTTTTCCGGCCCGAAGTTCGGCTCATAAGAAACATCAAGCGATTCTTCCCCGTCCGAAAGCGTTTCATGTTGGGAGCCGGCAACAACGCCCATGCGCTCGATCAACTCCGCGCGCGCAAGCACGATGGCCGCGCCCAGTACGGAAAGTTGCTCGTCCCAGCACGCAAGCGCGTCGTAATCCATCCCCTCCGGGTCTTTGAGGAGGGCGTTGCGCTGCTTGAGCGCGGCGTTGTATTGCTGCAGCGTGTAATAGTAAGAAGGCCGAAGCTGCGAAATCGCCATATCGAGAAACCGCCGCCTCTCGCCGGGTCCGTCCTTGACAAGCGACAGGTCTTCCGGCGCAAACATTACGACGTTCAGGCATCCGAGCAGTTCGCCCGATCGGGAAAGCTGCGCGCCGTCGATGAGGATGCGTTTCCGTTCGTTTGGAAAGAGTTTGCATTCGATGCGGCGCGGACCGCCGCGCGTGTCCATATCCACGGCCACGCTCGCGCCCGCTTCGCCGTAGCGCACCATTTCCCCGTCCCGGATCGTGCGGTGGCTGCGCCCGAGCGAACATAAAAAGAGCGACTCGAGCACGTTCGTCTTCCCCGCGGCATTTTCACCCGTCAGTACGCAAAGCCCCGCGTCCGGACGCAGGGAGAGCTTCGGGTAATTTCTGAAATTAACTAGCCGTAGGCCGGTAACGCGCATGCGCTCGCCGCTCATTCTTCCTTACAAAATTCTTTTTGTATTATACCATAATAATACACTCGTGTATATATATTATAGAAAAGAAGTACCCCATAAACGGTGTTTTGTATGAATTTTCCGTCGGTTTGCCCCGCTTAAACAGCCGCTTCTGCGGCACGCAAAGCTAAAGCCGGACAGACCGGGAAACCCGGCCTGTCCGGCTCGAAAAAAGCCGCTTTGTATCTGTTTCGGATTACGAAAGCAAATCGCCCTGGTGCGCAACCAGCGTCGCGTCGAACACGCCCGGCACGCGCAGGAACTTATCCACAAAGTCCGTGTCGCTTTCGCGGATGCGCAGCTCGATGGTGAGTTCGATGCCGTCGCGCTGGACGGTCTTGCTCTTGATGTGCGCCTTCGGCAGCTGACGGATCAGCCCCTTGATCTGCTGACTCGCGCGCTCGTCGAAATGCAGGATCAGCAGGTACGGCATGGTGCCGCTGCCCTTGGCGGAGGTAATAATGACCATCACGACGCCGATTACCAACGCGCCGATCAGGCCGACGTCCACGAACCCTGCGCCGAGCGCAAGCCCTTCGCCGACCGCCCAGAACATGTAGACCGTGTCGATCGGGTCTTTGATGGCGGTACGGAACCGCACGATAGAGAGCGCGCCGACCATGCCGAGCGAAAGCGTCAGGTTTGAGCTGATGAGCATGATCACCAGCGCGGAGACCATGGTCAGCAGAATCAGGCTCAGGTTGAACGAACGCGAATACACGACTCCCGCAAACGTTTTTTTGTAGATGAAATACAGAAATCCGCCGATTACCAGCGCAATCAGCAGCGTCAGAATTACCTGCAGCGGATTGAGCGTGCTGGAAAACAGCTCCTTGATATTGAACGCGGTCGCGAGCGGGTCGGTGTCCGCGAGCAGAATGGTGGGGTTCATATGGTTCCTCCTTCAAAGCATCCTGATGGAAACTATATCACAGACGCGGCCCGGCGCGCCAAAATGACAATAAATTAAAACTCGTACTGCCGGCAGTAAACGTATTTGCTGGCTGCAATGTGCTCCGCCGCGCCCACCGTGAGCAGTTCCTGCACGTAAAGCGGCAGGCTGCCGTTGAACTTGACCTCCAGGATCATGCAGTTGCGCAGGTCCCAGACGGGATACGTTGCAAGGTGCGGATTGAACAGGTCGGTACAGCGCATGCCGGTGCGCACGTCTTTATCAAACGTAATGCGCACATCCTCGCTGGGAAACACGTACGGCTCGCGCATATAATCCACGACTACTTTCGGGCGCAGATAGTTCGACTTAAACATACCGTAAATCTGCATGGCGAACGGTTCCGGGTGGCGTTTGAGACCCTCCAGGTCGCCGCGTATGATCGCTTCGCATTCTTCCCTGTTGATGGAAAGGCTGTCCTTTTTAATATACTGCCCTTCCTTATGCTTACGCTCCAACTTAATGGCGCTGTCCGAAAGATTGTAGATGCGGATGCGGAACTTGTCCCGAGAACCGACGCCGTCCACCTTGTCCGCAACTGCCGTATCGTACGGATCGTCGAAATACAAACTGCGGATAAAATATTCCCCGCCATTCTGCGCGGCATAATAGTCCTGCTTTAAGCACGCCTTCAGCCGCGCGGAAAGCAGCCTGTGCTCCCCCTCGGAAATTACATATTTCAATTCGTGCCGGAACGGTTTCCCGGCTGTTTTTTTCTTTGCGGCCATGTCCTTAGCCTTCCAGTGAGGTTACGCGCCCGAAGATACTCATCATTTCCGAATCGCTCAGGCTGAAGTAATCCTGTACATACTTGAGGCAGTATTCCTGATAATTGTTCGCATACTCGCGAATATGGTCACAGTGCTGCTGCCAAGAGGTATACGTTATATCGTCCCAAATGTCAACATCGTATTGCATTTCATCAAAAATCGCCGCCTGCAGTTCGTCGATTCGCGCGTTGATCTTCTCCGGCGTAAACACCTCGTTGAGCATAAGCGCAACCTTTTCGAGGAAGAGCGCGCGGAACGAGGCGTTTTGCAGCAGCGCGCGCACAAGCACCGTGGAAGTCGATTTGCCCGCGCCGTGTCCCTGCTCGTTGAAATACTTCGAGAAGAAGTCCCGCCGGTAGCCGGAAGTCGACGAGTCGGAATAATTGTCGTTGCGGTTCATGGCCCAGCAGAAATCGTAAAACAGCCAGCGCCATTTATTGTCGGTCTCTTTCGTGCGCCAATATTTGATGTTGCCCGTGTCGGTGTTGCCGACGACAATCTCCGCGGCGGTATAGGCCGCAAAGTTCTCAACGTCCATCAGCGAACAGATATATTCGTAGTTCGCCGAATTGCTCAGGTCGTGGCTGCCGGCCCACTCCACCATATCGGTGTAATCTTCCCAGCCATCGCCGGAAATCACGCACATATTGTTGCCGTTGCCCATCAGGATATCGATAGAATCCGGATCGGCAATGTCGTAATGCGAGGCGATAAAATACTTCGTGATCTTTTCGCGCAGGTTGTATACGCCCCAGTACTGACCGTTGATATATACGACCACCTGCTTGAACGCCTGCACGTAAATATCCTGATCGGCCGAAAGGCCCAGATCGCCGTCTCCAAGCAGCGAAGTGATCACAATGTCGCGGATACGGCTGTTGGTCGCGTCCTGTCCGCTCGCGCGGAGGGTCAGCGAATGAAACTCCGTGATGTCCAGATCGTCAAAGAACTGATAGTCGAGTTCCGAATCGCCGTAGCCCGCACGCGTGACCAGCGCAAGCCCCTTTTGCTCCTTGTTGCGTGAATACGCGCCGAAGATGCGGATCAGGCAGTCCGCGTCGTACTCATAGCTGCCGTCGTCGCCGATCAGGTCGAAATGCACGTCCCGCTCCCAGCCGCGCCCGAGCGGGTCGGGGTGCGAAACCGGCTGCGCGTTGAAATTGGCAAGGTTCCAGTCGTCGTTGTTCATGCCGGCCGTCATGGTAATATCGCTCGGGTCCTGTCCCGACACTGCGGCATAATCGTCTCCGACAACATAAATGCCGGTTTCACCGCCCCAGAAATTGTCCGGGTCGGTAACAAGGCTGACGATCGGCAGCGTCGTTCGGTGGTTCTGCAGCGTGTCCGCGCCGGTATAGATAAAGTAGCTCGCCGTCGCAGTGCTGCTGCCGGCCAGGCCGGTCTTAAACGCGCGCGCGCGCAGCGGCGTCGTGCTGGAAATTGAGATTGCGCCGGAATATTTGCTGGAATTCTCCGTCGGCACCGACCCGTCCGTCGTATAGGTAACATAGCAGCCGTCCGGCACGTCTATTGTGACGCTCTGCGCGCTGTCGTAGCAGCCGCTTGCAAGCAGAATCGTCGGTTCCTCGGCATATCCGGCAAACCCTGCGCCGTTGGCCGCGGATGGCGTGGGCGTTTCATAATAGAGCAGTTCGGTCCCCGTTCTGCCGTAACTCACATCCGCATGCGCCGCGGGCAGTTGGAGTTTGTCCAGCAGCGTGCCATCCGGCGAAAACAGGAATACTACATCGCCGTCCGCAGAGAGACTGAAGTTTGTTTCCAGACTATTTTTTTTTTGTGCGTCGGACACGTTTTTGCCCGACGCCAGCACCGTTAGGTATTCACCCGCTTCCAGCGTGATGTCGGGAAAGACCCACTTTGCCGGGTTTTTCGCGTTATTCGAAAGCGCGTACCCGGCCAGCGAAACCGGTGAATCCGTTCGGTTGTGAATCTCGATCCAGTCGTAATATTCGCCGTCCGGCTGTTTGAGATAGGAATAGTTGGCGCTGAGCGCTTCCGAAATCACCACGTCGCCGGTGCCGAACGAAAGCGTCGCCATAAACGCCTGCAGACCGGCGTTATCGTTGGTATATCCCGGCGTCGGCTGGGCCGTCGTGGTAAATTCGCCCGTTCCGTCGGGGGACCGCGCAAAGCTGATGTCCGTGTCCGCGCGGGTATAGTCATATTCGTCCAGAATGCGCCCGGCCGGCGTGGAAAGCACCACGCTCTCGGAGTAAGCAGCAAGTGCGAACGGCGCTTCAACCTCAGCCGACCCGTCCGGCGTTACGCGGCCGGTGCAATAGATCATCAGCACGCCGTAAGCGGATATTTTCGTACCTTCCGGCAGCGTGTATTTCAGCGGCTGCGTCGGACTGTCCGAAATGCCGTAGCCCGAAAGATCGACCTCCGAACCGGTCGTATTATAAAGCTCGATCCAGTCGCAGTACGACCCGTCCGGGCCTACGATGGTGGAGGCGTTGCTCGGCATAAATTCGTTTATATATACGCCGACGGACTCGTCCGCGCTGGCGGACAGCGTTGCAAGATACTGCGCCGCGCCGTCGTCCGTATTCGGATACCCGGGGCTCGGCAGCATTTCCTTCCAGGTGGAAGCGTCCGCCGCATCACGGCCGAGCGAATACCCGCTCGTCACCGAGCGCAGGGAGATGCTGTCGATCACCGTGCCGGAAACCGAAGAAAGGATCACGTCGTCCGAAGCGGAAAGCTTAAAGCCTGTATGCATCGACCCGCGCGATACGTCCCCGCTGCAGAAAACAACAATATAACCGTGCGCCTCGATAACGCTCCCCTCGGGGAACGTCCATTTGGCGGCGGAAAGCAAATCGTCCGAAAGACCGTAACCGGAGATGTCCAGAGCAGAATCGGTGGTGTTGGCGATCTCCACCCAGTCCGGGAAGTCGCCCGTTTCGTCCGGCACCGTCCCCTTGTTGCTGGTCATCACTTCGTTGATCTGTATTTCGGCGGTGCCGTCGGTTTCCGACGACGTTCCGCCTTTTGTTAAATAAAGAATGAGCGCGATCAGGCAGGCGATCAGCAATACAAAAATCAGGCTTCTGCGCGCCGCCGATGCTCTCCTTCTTCGTCTCGCCATGGGTATAATACTCCTTCCGCAAAAATGCGGACCCGCATTTTCGCAACGTCCAGTTTACCATATGGCCGGTCAACTGCCAACGCCGCCTTGCGAATATTCACAAAATGTCCGAAATGTCGCCTTTGTCCGCATCCGGACGTTTTTACCGCGCAACGCCAAGCAAAACGGCTGCAACGATCAGCGCAACGGCAAGGAAAACGCCGCCGATAATCGTAAAAACCCTTGGAAACGTGTTTTGCGCGTTCTCTTCTTCCACATACAGGTTCCCGACGTTCTGGGGATCATAGTGCACATGCACCTTTTGCCCGACCAGCAGCCGCGGCGTGCCGGACGCATATTGCGAGAGACCCTGCATCTGCTGTCCGTCGATCGTGAAGGAATAGACGAGACGGACGGCGCTCGAACCGTACTGTCCCTGAAACGCGCTCACAACTCCTTCGGCATAGGCGGTGCAAAGCGCGCGCCTGCGCCGCCCTGCGGCCGAAACCGAAGCGCCGACAATGAGGAATATCAGGCCGATCAGCCCGAACGTGCCGGAAAAGATGCCGACAAAAAGAGGAATAAACCCGCTGCCGGCGGAATTGACGCTCACCATACTTTACTCCTTTATGAAAGCGCTCTTGCGGCGGAACGTTCAGCCGTCGCCGCGGAGCGGGTCGCGCTTTTCGTGATTTTCCTTTATCTTTGCTTCCTGCCCCTGGTCGGACGGATCGTAATATCGTTTCCCCTGCAAAGAGGGCGGCATATAGTCCTGCTTCACCCAGTGACCCGGATAATCATGCGGATAGAGATACCCCTTGCCATGGCCGAGTTTCGCCGCGCCGGCAAACGACGTATCCCGCAGGTGGACGGGCACCGGCTCGTCGAAGCTGCTTTCCGCATCCGCAAATGCGGCGCTCATGGCGGTAACGACACTGTTGGATTTCGGCGACTCACAGATATATAGGATCGCCTGTGTCAGCGACAGCCGCGCTTCCGGCACGCCCACGCGTTCGAGCGCTTCCGCCGCGGCGACGGCCTGCACCATCGCCTGGGGATTGGCGAGCCCCACATCCTCGCTGGCATGCGCAATCAGCCGCCGCGCGATGATACGCGGGTCGACGCCCGCATACAGCAATCGTGCAAACCACGCGAGCGCCGCGTCCGAATCGCCGCCGCGCAGGCTCTTGCAAAACGCCGAAAGCATATCGTAAAACAGCTGTTCGTCACACTTGACGACCTTACGCTGGCTCGACTCCGCGGCAATTTCCTTTGTAACGCGGATTTTTCCCGCACCGTCCGGCAGCGTGGTCAGAACCGCAAGTTCGAGCGCGTTGAGCGCGTTGCGGCAGTCGCCGTTGGCGATGGCCGAAATCGTATGCAGTGCGTCTTCTTCGAGGACGACGTCCAGCTTGCCGAACCCGCGTTCCGCATCGGAAAGAGCATTTAATACGACTTTTTCCACGTCGTCGTTCGTAAGCGGATAAAACTGAAAGACCCGGCAGCGGGAAACGATTGCGCTCGTCATGGAAATCATCGGATTTTCGGTCGTTGAACCGATGAAGCGGATCGTGCCTTTTTCGAGCGCGGGCAAAAGCGAGTCCGACTGCGTCTTGCTCCAGCGGTGGCATTCGTCGAGCAAAAGATATGTCGGCTTGCGGTAGAGCTTGAGCCGATTTTCCGCGTCCTCCACGATGGCGCGCAGTTCCTTGACGCCCGCGGTCACCGCATTGAGTTTTGCAAACGCGCCGCCGGTTGCGTTGGCCACGATGGCCGCCAGCGTGGTTTTCCCCGTTCCCGGCGGGCCGAAAAAGATGCTGCTTTGGAGCCGGTCGGTCAGAATTGCGCGGCGCAGCAGCCGGCCTTCACCGACGATATGCTCCTGCCCGACGAATTCGTCGAGCGTGCGCGGGCGCATGCGGTCGGCAAGCGGCGCGCTTTCTTCGGCAGTATTTGTGAATAAATCGTCCATTTTCTTTTCCCCGGCTATTCCGTCGGAAGTTCCCGTACGGCCAGACAGTCGCTGCAGGAGCGGCCGCCGAGATACGGCGCGTCGATCGGGCCGCTTTGACTCACCATGACGCTGGAACGGCCGCCGTCCAGGTTGTATGCAACCGCAAAACCAAGCTCTTCGCAAAATTCCGCAAGCTGGTCCATCGTGACCCCTTCGCTCTGGCTGGTTCGTCCGTCGACGACCATCAGCGCATAGTGCCCCGGTTCATAGTAACCGAGCACCGTACGCGGATTTGCGGGCTTTACGCTGCTGCGGAAGTATGTCTTTGCGTGCCCGTCCTCGTCCAGAAGGGACGGCCCGAACACCCAGGTCTGATACGGCGACAGCGCAAAGAGCGTTTCCTGTGTGAGCGTGCCGTAATCGAACGTAACCAGTTCCCCGTTTGCGCGCAGAACCGCAATATCCCAGTTGTCGGCCACTTGGTCTGCATAAACGACTCCGTTGCGCACGACCGGCCCGTAGACATGCAGCGAATAAAAGTCGCCGTTCACACCGACGATCCCGCCCTCGCAGCGGCCGAAGATATCTTCCACCGACTCCACTTTGCCGAGAAATTCATCCCGTGCAAAGACATTGGTGATGCAGGCGATGTCCTGCACGTATACGTCGGCAAGATAATAATCGCTGTCGAACACATGCCCGGACTCAATCGTGACCGAAACGTTTTCGCTCCGATAGTTCCCGTTCAGATCGTCCTGCACACCCGTATAGCTGAAGCGGTCAAACAGCGTTTCGTCGCAAAGCCCGCTGGACACCCGCTCGGAAAATTTAACCAAATCGTCAATCCCGCCGCAGGCGTAGAGCAGCGCCGCGCGCGCGTCGGTCGCGTCAATCGTGCCGTTTTGCGTCAAGTCGCAGTCCGGCCGTTCATCTGCGGAGAGCGCGTCCGTTCCGCCAAGCCGCAGCATCACCGCCGCGTCCGCAGCGGAAAACGCACCGTCCCCGTTTAAATCGCCCAGTTCGGGCGCCGTTTCCGCCTGCGTGCCCAGAACCGGGAAAAATACCCCGGCAAACACCAGCACGCAAACACCAATCAACCGCAGTTTCTTCATTCTCCGCCATTTTGGACCGGCTCGCAAACGTAAACGATGTCACTTACGGTCCGTCCGCCGTCCGGGTTATAGTTTATGACCCCCGTCTGGGTTGCCATTACGGTGGAATTACCGCCAAGCAGCGAATAAGCCGAAACGCAGCCGAGCCCGGACGCAAGCCGGGCAAGCTGGGCGAGCGTCGCGCCGCTCGACGCGGCGTTTTGCCGCCCGTCGGCCGTGATAAAACAATAGTGTCCCGGTTCATAATATCCAATCGCCGTGCGCGCGGTATGGGTATCCTCTCCCTGCACGCCAAACGAAGCAAGCGCCTCCCCGTCTCCGTCCAGCAGGCGCACGCCGCCCGTCCAGGTTTGGTACACGCCCAAATCGGCCAGTTCTTCGGCGGTCACGGAACCGGACGCATAAACGGTCAGTTCCCCGTTTGCAAACAGCACGCAAATATCGTTTTCAATGTCGATCGTGTCCCGGTACCAAACGCCGTTGCGCACCAGCGGCCCCTGCTGCCGCCCGGAATAACCGTCCCCGTTGATTGCAAGGATTGCTCCGTTTGCAATCGCAAGCTGCTGTGTCGTTTCCCGGCCGCCGAGGTATTCCCCGCCGCCGAACGCGGTGTGGATGCTTTCAACGCTCTGCACATAGACGTCGGCGACCCAATAAACAAAGCCGTCCGATTCGCCGCTGGAAACGTTCACGCTTACGACCCGGCTGCGGTAGCCGCCGTTTTGTGAAACGATCCCGCGGTAGGAAAACTTCTCCAGGTATTTTTCGCCGAGCAGGCTGTCCGCCGAAAGGCCCGCAAGGTCGGAAAACGCATCGATTTCGCCTGTTGCATAGAGCAGGATGGCGACGGCGTCCGCCGTGCCGACCTCCATGTTGCCCGTCGCGTCCGCAATGGCGGAAACCGCCGCGTCCGGTGTGACGATGCCGCCCGCGGCCCGCAGCACCTTTGCCGCGTCGCTGGCCGATATTTCCCCGTCGCTGTCGAGATCACCCGTAAGCCGCGTCTCCGCACGCGAAAAGCCGGGCGCCGCCAGTATCAGGCAGAACACTATCAGCACGGCAAGCGTTCGTTTCATGCGGCGTTCGTTTCCTCCTCGGCAGTCAAAGTCAGCTTTCATGATAACACGTTTTTTAATAATATGGTAGAATAGACCGGTAAGCAAAGCGCCTGCAATCCCCCGGCGCCTGATTTGCGTAATTTCAGAACAGCAAAGAGGTTCTTATTCGTATGAAAATCGCACAGTTCAGCGATACGTTCCTTCCAATCGTGGACGGCGTCGGGCGCGTGGTCTACAACTACGCCGTGGCGCTGGCAAAGCGCGGCGAAGAATGCTATGTGGTCGCCCCAATGGCAGACGGCGGCTACCGCGGCGGCTATCCGTTTGAGCTGGTGGACTTTATCAGCATGGAGGTGCCGCGCCAGCGCCAGTACAGCACCGGCATCCCGCAGCTGGACACGCATTACGACGCGCGCATGCGCTGCATCGACCTGGACGTCATCCATGCGCATTCCCCCTTCATTGCCGGGCTCGAAGCGCAGCGTCTCGGCCGCAGGCGCGGCATTCCCGTAATCGGCATGTTCCATTCGCGCTACTATGACGATTTCTACCAGCTGACCCGTGCGGAAATGCTCGCCAACTTTGCCGTTGCAACCATTGTGAATTTCTATCAGCGCTGCGACGAGGTTTGGACCGTTAGTCAGAGTTCCGCCGAAACGCTCGTTGATTACGGGTTTAACGGCGACATCGTAATCATGCCCAACGGCACGCCGGACGTTGCACCCAGCGCGCAGCGCGCCGCCGCCGCAAGGACATATTTCGATCTGCCGGACACACCAATCCTTCTCTACTGCGGACAGATCAACTGGAAAAAGAATATCCTGCGCATTTTGGAAAGCTGCGCCATGCTGAATCAGAAGGGACGCGCGTTTACGCTCGTGCTCGCCGGGCAGGGGCCGGACGCGCACGCCATCCGCCGGAAAGCAGAGGAACTCGGCCTTTCCGGCTGCACACGCTTTACGGGGCACATCACCGACGAAACGTATCTTTACGGGCTGTATGAAAACGCCGACCTGTTCGTTTTCCCTTCGCTCTACGACACGTCGGGCATGGTCGTGCGAGAAGCGGCGGCGATGGGTACGCCCAGCGTCGTGGTGCGCGGCAGCGCGACCGCCGAGCCGATCCAAAACGGCGAAAACGGCTTCCTCTGCGAGGATACGGCGGAGAGCCTCTACAGCGTGATCCGCCATGCGCTGGACGATTTGGAAAACACGCGCCGCATCGGCAAAACGGCGCGCGAAACCATCTATCTCTCCTGGGACGGCATCGCCGCCCACGCGGTGGAACGCTATGCAGCACTGATCGAAAAAACAAAAAAGAAATAGCAGCCACCGGTTTCACCGGCCGCTGCCCGTCGTTTTTTATAACCGTCCTTCAGGGGTCGGTTATATTTTTATCTGTAATCATCACAGTTCCCGCAAAACCAAATCGGTTGCGCCTTCGCCGACCGCTTCCAGTCGCAATATGCGCGCGTCGCCGGCGTATTCGCTCCAAATCATGTCCCGCAGCGCCGTGCCGCGCAGATGGCCATGCACCACGTGGATGCGGTAAACGCCCCGGCTCCGCCTGAGCGCGGTATCCAGCGCAATGCGCGCCTGATACCGGTTTTTACCGTGCAGGTCCACTTCCATTGCCGGCTCCGCAAACCGGTTCACCCCGGCCGCTCCGTTTACGCGCGCACGGCGGATGGAAAATCCTTCCATTCGCCGCCGCTGAGCCGGTGCAGTTCCTCGGTCGCAAGCAGCCACTTTGCAACGCATTCCGTTTCGGGAAAAAACTCGTAAAACTCGCCCTCAAAAAAAGTATAAAACCGCGAAACATCCGTGCACATACCGTAGGTCGGCAGGAGTTTCGGCTCGATATGGAAGGTAAACGGTTCCCCCCGCCGTGTCCCGCGGTAGGTGAATCCGTCCCGGGCAAGCGTAATTTCGCCTTCCCCGGCGGGTTCGCTGGTCGCCTGATTTTTCAGGTAGCGGTCCTTTGGAAGCATCCCCAGCTTCACCCGCTCGCTCAGGCGGAACGCCTTGTTCTGCAATTCCCTGCGAACGATTTGCCGTTCCTCGTCAAACCAGACGCGTGGCGTGTCGGGCACGGCGCAGGTATCGTCCAGCGGAATCAGGCGGTATGTTTCGTCCAATCGCGCGCCGTTGCCGCAGGCCATACAGCGGATCGTGTCGCCCGAGGCATGCATGGCGAGTTCTTTTCCGCAGCGCGGGCAGCGGTAAAGCAGCGTGTGCAGCTGGTGCGCAATCCGTCCGTGGCCGTCGTAACGCACCTGCGCGGTTTTGTTCCATTCATAGTCGTCGTTTCGAATCGCTTCGTCGAGCCGGCGCTGGATTTCATCCGCGCTCATCTCCGCGAGCTGCTCCGGCGAAAACAGCCGGTCAATCACAACGTCCACACGCCCCGGCCGCTCGTCCAGGCAATATTTCGTGCTCGTGAGATACCCGCCGGAAATCCGGCTGACATACACAGGCACGCCGAAGTGCTTGAGCAGTTTGCCGCTGCCGATCGCGCTGGGCTGATTGCCGCCGCCAATGGAACTCATACCCTCGGGAAAAAGGATTACGCGGCCGCCGCCGCGGATAATGCGGGCAATTTCCTTAACGGTGTATACGTCCGGCGTGAAATTCTTTTTCGGAATGATCTGTAAAATCCGGAAGATGCGCGCGAGGTGCGAACGGAAGAATTCGTTGTACCCGGCGACAAAGTTCAGTGTGTCCGGCAGCAGCACGACGCCTGTATAGATATAATCCAGCCTCGAGGCGTGGTTGCTTACGACGATATAAGGTCCTTTGCATTTTCTGGGGTCGTCCTTAATTTCAACGGAAAGTCCGAGCCGCTTAAAATACAAAATCCGCCAAAGGTACCCCAGCGCGCAGTAAACAAGCTTCGGAGGCTGTTTGATCTTCCTTGCGTGGAGTTTTTCCTGCAGCGTACGCTTCGTTTTCTGCATGCGTTTTTCCGTCCTTCGATCTGTTCTGAAAAGCATTTTAACAAATCGTCCGCCGCCGCGCAATCCCGGCGGCATACGGCAAAGCAAAACCCGCAGTTCTTCCTGCGGGTTTTGCCGGATTTGTTTGTCTTCATTCGCACACGAAGGCCGGTTCAGATGCGCTCCATGCTCTTGTTGTCACCGAGCACATAAATCGAATCATCCGCGTGGAACGGTTCGTTCGGGTTGAAATTGACCGCAATATGCCCTTCGCGCCGGACTGCGATGACGGAAAGCCCGTATTTATTGCGCACGTTGATCTGCGCAAGCGACCGGCCGACCCAGTCGCGCGGGACTTCGATTTCGTTGATGCTGTATTCCTCCGAGAGATCGAGGGAATCCAGAACGCCCTCGGCGACCAGCGAACGCGCAAGGCGGATCCCGCCGTCGTGCTCTGGCTGGACGACGCGGTCCGCGCCGGTTTTAATCAGCAGTTTCTGATGCAGGTCGTCCTGCGCTTTGGCGACGATTTTCTTTGCGCCCATCTCGCGGCAGAGCACGGTTGCCAGAACGGACGCGCGGATATCGTCCCCGATGCAGATGACCACGCAGTCAAAGTTGCGTACGCCAAGATGCGAAACGGCACGCTCGTCCGTGGTGTCCGCCTGGACGGCATGCATCACGCTGTCCTTGATGGCGTTCACGCGGTCGGCGCGCTTGTCCACGGCGAGCACCTCGTGCCCGAGCGTGGTCAGCATGCGCGCCGTGCTCATGCCGAAGCGCCCCAACCCAATGATAATAAAGCTTTTGCTCATGCAGTTCACTCCTTGCGCAAATTCAGGTGGTTCCGGCCGGGCCGCAGAAGCCGCGGCGCGTCAGCCGATTAAAATATCCTCCATCGGATAATGCAAAACGGATTCTTTGGAGCTCCCCTCTATCAGGGACATCGCCACGGTCAAAAGACCGACGCGGCCGATATACATCAAAACGATCAGCATGATGCGCGTTACCGACGTGCTGGCCGCCGTCACGCCGGACGAAACGCCGACGGTGCAGAACGCGCTGGTGGCTTCAAACAGCTGATTCATAATGCCGAGCGTGCCGGCCGCCTGATGCTGCTCGACCACCGAAACGGCTATCCCCATGCCGAACACGAACACGAGCCCGAAGAAGAAAATCGTCAGCGCGCGGCGCACCTGCTCCAGCGGGATCGTCCGTCCGAAGACCACGGTGTCGAAGCGCCCCCGGATATACGCACGCACGGCGAGCACCAGCGTAAACACGGTCGTGATCTTGAGGCCGCCCGCCGTGCCGGCCGGACCGCCGCCGATAAGCATCAGCAGCACGCTTACGCCCTTGCTCGCATCGCGCAGCGCATATTCGCTGATGGTATTGAACCCGGCGGTACGCAGCGTGACCGACTGGAACAGCGCGTTGAGCAGTTTCTGGAAAAACGGCATACCGCCGATCGTTTCCGGGTTGTCGTACTCGATCAGTAAAAAGACCAGCGTACCGAACACGATCAAAATCAGCGTGCCGACCAAAACGAGCTTTGCGTGCAGCCGCAGCTTTTTAAACCGCCGCTTGCGATAGACGTTGATGAGCACGGTAAAGCCCAATCCGCCTACCACGATAAGCATCATGAGCGTAAAGAGCATATAAGGATCGGCGCTGTACCCCGTGAATGACCGATATCCTCCGATCAGGTCGAAACCCGCGTTGCAGAACGCCGAAACACTGTGGAAGAGCGAATACCACAGCCCGCGCACAACGCCGTATTCCGGGATAAACCGCACGGAAAGCAGAATCATCCCCAGAAATTCGAACACGGCCGTAACCAGCAGCGCGCTCCGGCTGAGACGCACGATTCCCTGCAGACGACTTTCGCCCAAGCCCTCGGCCATGGTCATGCGGTCGTGCAGGGAAATTTTTCGCCCCGTCAGCGAAAACAGAATCGTCGCCGTGGTCATAAAGCCCAGTCCGCCAAGCTGGATCATAATCAGAATCACAATCTGACCGAACAGCGAAAAATACGTGCCCGTGTCCACAACGACAAGCCCTGTCACACAGGACGCGCTCGTCGACGTAAACAGCGCGTTCAAAAACGGCAGAGACGTGCCGTCCCTGCTCGAGACCGGCAGCATCAAAAGTAAGGCCCCGATGAGGATGATGCACAAAAACCCCAGCGGCAGCACGCGAATCGGCCGGATACCCTGACGCGCCTTACGCATACGCTCTTTTCTCCCGGCCGGCCGCGCATAAAACAGCGTTTTTCGTGCAGCCGGCGCTTCGTTCCAATATTATAACGGCTATAGTATACCCGTTTCCTCTCCGCTTTGCAAAAGGACTTGCTGCGCGTCGCCCGCATTGAACGGAACGGCGGTGATCGGCTTGATCCAGCGCATGCTCCTGTAGTACGGAATCGTGATAATCAGCTTGGAAACGTCGTCCACGATCAGCATGAACAGATACGTCGTCAAAAACGGCAGGTTCCAAACCAGCCCGCAGAGTATGACCGTCGGCAGGATGAACACATACTGGGAAACCAGGTCGCACATCAGTCCGTAGCGCGTTTCGCCGCCCGCACGAAAGATGCCGACCACTTCCACATACGGGATATACCGCACGATCGCATCCACGGAGAACATCAGCAGCAGCACGCGCGCCGTGTGCGCCGCCGTGTCGGAAAGGTCGAATAATCCAACCAGCGGTATGCGCAAAACCGCGATCAGCGCGCCCGCGGCAACGCCGAGCAGAGGAGTAAGCCGCAGGAACCTGCCTGCATACGCTTTCCCTTCTTCAAGCCTGCCTGCGCCGACGGACTTGCCCACGAGGATGTTGCAGGCATTGCAGATGCCGACGAAAAACACGAATACAAGATTTTCAATCGTCCGCTCCACGGTCAGCGCGGCATAATTGTCCGTTCCCATTCGACCGAAAACCATGTTGGCGCCGACGATCGAGAGGCTCCAGAAAAACTCGTTGAGCAGCACCGGCAGCGCGCGCGACCAAAATGGTTTCAGAAATCCGCGCAGGGAAAATATCTTCTTCAGCGGCGCGAAGACCACCGTTTTCTTCGCGGCGGAAAGCGCAAGCATCATCAACGGATTGACCAGCGAGGAAATCGCCGTGGCCAGCCCTGCGCCCGCAACGCCCATTGCAGGCAGGCCGAACACGCCAAAGATGAACATATAGTTGAGCACGGCGTTCAGCGCGGCGCTGATGCCGCTGGTAATCATTGGGATGCGCACCTGCTCCGTGCAACGGAGCATCGTGGAAATCACCATGTTGAGCGCAAGGGAAACGTACGACACGCATGCAAAGCGCAGGTACCGCACGCCTTCGCCGATGAGCGCAGCGTCGCTGGTAAACAGGCGCATCACAAACTCCGGAAACAGCCCGACGCCGAAGGTAAACAAAAGCCCGACCGGCAGCATAAACGAAAGCATGGTCCCATAGGACTGAAGGATTCCGTCCCTGTTGCCCGCGCCGTGGTACTGCGCAACAAAAACCGCGCCGCCGGACGCCATGCCAAAGGAAATCAGTTCCATGAAAAAGGACGCATACCCGGCCAGCCCGACCGCCGCGATGGAAACGTCCCCAAGGCGGCCGATCATGAGCGTGTCGACCATGCGAAACGACGTCATTAAAAGATTTTGCAGCGCAATCGGAAGGGCGAGCGGAAGCGCCGCGCTCCAAAACGCGCGGTCGAACAGACCCGCAATCCTCTTTTTCATTCCGCTGTTCCTCATCGTTTCCCGGTCCGCGTTGCCCGCGGACAGTTCAACCAGTATAACAGCAAGGGTGCGCACCGTTCAAGCATAAAATCTTTACGGCGATTCCTTCATTTCACTTTGCGGCTTCCGCGCTCCTGTTTCGCCTGCTCCCAGGTGGTGGACGGGCGCGTAAACAGAGCCGTCACGTCCACTCCGAACGCAAATACGCCCAGCGCCGCGAGCGGGCACAGCAGCGGCAGGAACCAAACCGCATTCCCCGCCGACGGCCCGGAAAACAGACAGAAAATCACCCCAAACAGAACGGCGGCCGGCAGAAGCATCTTCCCCTCGGACTTTTGCATCATAAGCAATATGGCCGAAAGGAACACGCCCGCGTAGAGCAACTGCATCAGCTGATTCCAGGCGCGGTTGAGCGCCTGCGCCGCCGTCCCGCCGGAAATGCTCAGCGCCAGTTCCGATCTCTCGCCGAACGGCTCAAACGCACCGCTCGCCCAGAGGGAACCGAACGTCGGCTCGTTCCAAACGGCGGAAATCCGTCTTGCCAGCCATTCGGACGCCGAACCTGCGCCGGTTTGTTCCTCCGCCGCAAGGTCGGCCTCCGCCTGTTCGGCAAACGCCGCAAAATCCAGCCCGTATTCTTCCTTTTGTTCGTTGAAGTACGCACGGATTTCCTCCATATTCTCCGTTTCCCCGGCGCTCCGTTCCGCCGCCCGCCAGACCACGGCGTTCAGTCCCCCGCCATAGTCCGTACTCAGCCGCGCCTCATACAAGACGCGCGGGAAAAACAGTCCGATGACCGCCGCCGCTGCGACGACGACTCCGGCAGCCAGCGGAACCCAGCTTCTTTTCCGAAACGCGGCAAGCAGGAGCGCCAGAACCACCGCGCCCGCGGCAGCCAGCGCAAACGGACGGAACAGCGCGGCAAACAGGAAGAGTACCGCCGCACCGGCCAGTTCGCGCTTCTTTCCGTTTCGCAGGTACAAAAACGTCCTCTCCAGCGCCCAGGCCGAAAGCGCAAAGGCAAACGCCGCGCCGTCGATCACCGTGCAGGACAGAATCGGTTGAAAGAAAATGCATAAAAAGAACAGCGTCAGCAGCGCAATCCGCCGGTCTTTGAAGAGATTCTCCGTCAGACGCAGCAGTAAAACATATCCAAAGAGCACCAGCAGCACGTTCAGTGCGGGCGCGGCAAGCAAAATGCCCTTCTCGCCGAACACGCGCATCAGAACCTCCGTGTAGAAGAGCGTCCCGAACCGGTTCGGCGAACAGGCAAAAAAGAAAAAGAATGCGCCGTTCTCGTCCGTCAGTGCGGACGTATCGCCATGGACAAGCGCCTTCGCCGCGTTATAGCAAACGAGCTGATCGCCGGCGGGCAGCGCTTTTTCAAGCAGGATCCAAAGCAACCCGACCCCGCCAAGCAGCGTCAGCAGAAGCACCGTCGACCGCCGCAGGAACCGTTCGGAAATGCGCGCGGCCCGCAGCACGCGCGCCGCCGCGGCAAGCAAAAGCAAAACCGCAAAATTGAAGCCGGACGAATCTTTCGCAAAAAGGACGTTCCCGCTCTGATACGCCTGCGGATCGATCACGCTCGTAGCGGCCAGGCTCGCCACGCAGAGCAAAAGCGCGCAGACCAGAACCACGATTAGGACGGCCGTCTCCGGCACGCTCTGCGCGCGGAGGCGTTCGTTTGCCTGCCGTATCTTCTGTTCAAACGGGTTTTGATCCATCCGGAGCGCTTCTCCTTTCTTTTACAGCACCGCCAGTATACCGCAAGAGCACGCCGCGGCACAAGCCGGGCGTTCCGTCGGCGCCCGCCGTGCCGTTTGCCGGTCTTGCCGCGTGGCAAACAAAGCGCCCGTCTTGCGGCGGGCGCTTTGTTTTGCTTATGTCGATTGTTTTTAAGTTACGCCTTCGGGCCTGCGTCGACGATATGCTTGGGCATATGGTCGTATTTCTGGAAGTTCTTTTCAAAGCGCGACGCAAGGTCCTTGGCAGTGGCTTCGTAGGCGGCTTCGCCCGCTTCCTTGGCCCACATCTTGCGCGGCGAAAGCACTTCTGCCGGCACGTCGGGGCAGGCCTTCGGAACCTGCACGTTGAAGATGGGATCGAGCTCATAGCCCGCCTTGTCCAGCTCACCCGTCAGAGCGGCGGTCAGCATGGCGCGCGTGTACTTGATGCTCATGCGCTTGCCGTCGCCGGCCTTATGGCCGCACCAGCCGGTGTTAAGCAGGAAGACGCTAACGTCGTCGCGGTCGATGCGCTCGCCCAGCATTTCGGCATAAACCGCCGGGTTCATGGGCATAAACGGCGCGCCGAAGAGCGTCGAGAACGTGGTCTGCGGTTCGGTAACGCCGCGCTCGGTCCCGGCAAGCTTGCTTGTGTAGCCGGAGACGAAGTGATACATGGCGGCGTTCTTGTCCAGCTTGCTGATCGGCGGAATCACGCCGAACGCGTCCGCCGTAAGGAACACGACCGCTTTGGGCAGGCCGCCCACGCCGGGAATTACGCAGTCGGGAATGTATTCCACGGGGTAACCCGCGCGGGTGTTGGCGGTGTAGGTGTCGTCGTCAAAGTCCATATGACGCTCGCCGTCCAGCACGACATTTTCCACCAGCGCGCCGAATTTGATTGCGTTCCAGATCTGCGGTTCGTTTTCCTTGGAAAGGTTGATGCACTTTGCATAGCAACCGCCCTCGAAGTTGAAAATGCCTTCGTCGGTCCAGCCGTGTTCGTCGTCGCCGACGAGCTTGCGGTTCGGGTCTGCGGAAAGCGTGGTCTTGCCGGTGCCGGAAAGGCCGAAGAACAGCGCAGAGTCGCCGCCCTTGCCAATGTTGGCGGAGCAGTGCATCGGCAGAACGCCCAGCTGCGGCATAAGGAAGTTCATCACGGTGAAGATGCCCTTCTTGATTTCGCCGGCATACTGCGAACCGGCGACGAGGATGCGCTTTTTCTCAAAGTCGAGCACGATGGCCGCTTCGGAATGCACGCCGTCCACATCGGGCACGCACTTAAAGCCAGGCGCCGCAAGCACGGTAAAGCCGGGTGCGAACGACTTGAGCTGCTCCTCCGTCGGGCGGATCAGCGCGTTATGCACAAACAGCGCGGAGCTGGCCAGTTCGTTGATGACGCGCACCGGCAGGGCGTATTTGGGGTCCGCGCCGGCATAGCCGTCGAACACGAACACGTCGCGGTGCTGCAGATAGGCGGTCATCTTATTGAAGATCGCGTCCGCGCGCTCGCGCGTGATGGCGACGTTTGCTTTGTTCCAGTTGATCTTGTCGTGTACATCCGCCGAATCGACGATAAAGCGGTCTTCGGGCGACCGGCCGGTATACTTGCCGGTCAAAACGACCAGCGCGCCGGTATCGGCCAAAACGCCTTCGCCGCGGGCAAGCGCAAGTTCGGTCAGCGCCGCGGGGCTGGCGTTGTAGTAGACTGCTTTCGGCGCGATGATGCCGAGGGATTCCAGATACTCTTTCATGGTTCTGTCTCCTTTGTGTTTTTTATATCTTAAAAAGAAAGGCAACTGCCATTCTCCCCCATTTTGTCTGCATTATACCGTCCGCCTCATAAAAATGCAACCAAACGGCAAATAAAAAATCGCATTTTACCGCGATTTCTCTTGAATATATCATTTCCTGCGTTTTTCCTGCAAAATACCGTTTTATGCAGCAAATCATGCATAACGCCGGCCTTTCGCCCTGCCCGTTTTCGCCGTGCCGACCGCCGCGAGCACGCAAAGCAGCGGCGCGTCCATCCAAACGTCCGGCGACAATGCGGGCGCCGCCAGCCGGAACGCCGCCGCGCCAATCAGCGCGAACAGCACAGGCAGCGCCGCAGCGCCTTCCCGCCCAAGCGCGCACCGCACGGAGAAAAGCAATGCGCCAACCGCATAAATACGGAGCAGGTGCGGCGCGATCGCCACGGCGGCCGCACCCGGCGCAAGCAAATTTTCCTGCAGCAGCACAGCCTCTGCCGGCAGGCGTGCAAGCATCAAAAGCCGCACGGCGAGCGGCAGGCCCCCCGCCAGCAGCGCGGCAAACGTCCATAAGTTTTTTTGTTTTTTAGGCGCGCAGACAAGGAGCGCCGCGCCTATGCCCGCGCCGTACAGCGCGGCGAAATACCCCGCCGCTCCGGCCATACCGGTCAGCCCTGCGGCAAGGAACGCAAACCAAACCGCTTTTTCGCGTAACGCCGCAACGGCGGCAAGCACGCTTGCAGCAAGCAGGAGTCGGGCAAATTCTTCGATCAGCAGCGTGTCCGCCGCAAACAGCACGGGCAGCGCGGCACAAAATAAAAGCGCGGCAAGCACGACGCCGTCCGCCCGTTCGTCGAGCGCGCGCGCCGTCAGCAGCACGATTGCGGCGGTCCCGGCCAGGCACAGCGCGCGGGCGAAATCCGCGTTCAGGTTCGCCGCGGCATACGCGCCATAGAGCACAATCCCCGCCGGCAGCAGGATCAGGCATGCCGCAATCAGCCCGTTCGGCAGCCGGGTGAAGCAGAGCAGGCGGAGCGCAAACAGCGCGCACAGCGCAAGGATGAGTTCCTCGGCGAGCGTCCCCCAGGAAAACGGAGAAAGCGTAAGCGTTGCATAGACCAGCCAAAGCGCGCACAGCGCGCCAAGCACGCCCGCCGTCGTTTGCTTTGCGGACAGCGCGGCTGCTCTCGGCGCGGTTTTCCGCGCGGGTGCCCGTTTTGTTTTTCGTTTTGCGTTCGCCATGATTCGTTTAGGAAAGCGGGTTTTTCGACGGCGTTCCGGCTTTGCGCGGGTACGTTTTCGGCGTTGGCGCGTTCTTTCGCAGAACGACCAGCGTGCGCGCGCCGTATCCGCCGGAAACATCGATCGTTTCCGCTTCCGCGTGCAGCCGTTGCAGCGCGCCGCGGCTGCTCTCCAGTTCCTCCGAAATCTCTCCCTTATAGGCGACGCTGATTCCGCCGACTTTGATCAGCGGCACCGTCAGCTCGGCAATCACCGGCAACGCTGAGACCGCGCGGGTCAGCGCCGCGTCGAATTTACCGCGGTACAGCGGGTTTCGTCCCGCGTCCTCGGCGCGCATATGCACGCATTTTGCCGTCAGTCCCAGGTCCTGCAGGACCGCCTCCAGAAAAAGGATGCGTTTGTTCAGCCCGTCCAGCAGCGTCATCTCCAGATCGGGACGAACGATCAACAGCGGCACGCCGGGAAATCCCGCCCCGGTGCCGACGTCGATCACCTTCGCGTTGCGCTGTAAATACGGTTCAGCGGCAATGGAATCGATGAAATGCTTGTTCGCCACGTCTTCCTTGCGCGTAATCGCGGTAAGGTTCATGCGCGTATTCCAGTCGACCAGCATCTCGAAATACCGTTCAAACCGGCCGAGCTGTTCCGCCGTCAATTCCGGGCGGAGGCGTTTGAGCGTTTCCTGCATCGTTTTTCCTTTCGCTCAGGCATGCGGCTGCGGAGAAAAACCGCGTTTGCAGTAGATCAGAAGCACGTTTACGTCCGCAGGCGTCACGCCGGAAATGCGGGAGGCCATGCCAATGCTCGCGGGCTTATGCTGGTTGAGCTTCTGCCGTGCCTCGATGCGCAGCCCGTCCAGCGTCAGATAGTCCACGTCGCCGGGAAGCGGTGTGTCCTCCAGCGCGCGGCTGCGGCGCACCTGCTCGCGCTGTTTTTGGATGTACCCGTCGTAGCGCGCAAGCGTCTCCACGCGCTCCTCGGTCTCCCAGTCGATCGGTTCGAGCGAATTAAAAATCGAAAGCAAATCGGTATAGCGGATATTCGTGCGCTTGAGCAGGTCAAAAAGCTTTACACCCGCGGACGGCACGCTTTCGCCTTTTTCAATCATAAGCTGCTTGAGCGCCTCTCCCGGCGGAACGGTTTTGTCCAGAGAGGAAAGCGCGGCGTTCAGCCGTTCGCGCTTGCGCATGAGCAGCTCGTATCGTTCGCCGGAGATCAGCCCCGTGCGCATCGCTTTTTCGGTGAGCCGTTCGTCCGCGTTGTCCTGCCGCAGCAGCAGGCGGTATTCGCAGCGCGACGTCATCATGCGGTAAGGCTCCGGCGTTCCTTTGACGGAGAGGTCGTCCACCAGCACGCCGAGGTACGCTTCGTCCCGCCCGAGCGTGAGCGGCGCTTCGCCTTTGCAGTACAGCGCAGCGTTGATTCCCGCAAGCAGTCCCTGGGCGGCGGCTTCTTCGTACCCGGACGTGCCGTTGATCTGCCCTGCGGTGTAGAGACCCGGCACCGCACGCACGTTCATGGACGCGTCCATCACCGTCGGGTCGATGCAGTCGTATTCGATGGCGTAACCCAGGCGCATGACCTCGCAGTTTCGCAGTCCCGGCAGCGTATGCAGCATTTGCAGCTGCACATCGCCCGGCAGACTCGTGCTCATGCCCTGCACGTACATTTCGTCGGTCGAGCGCCCCTCCGGTTCGATGAAAATCTGATGCCGTTCCTTGTCCGCAAAACGGACAATCTTGTCTTCGATGCTCGGGCAGTAGCGCGTGCCCGTCGCATGAATAAGCCCGCTGTACATCGGCGAGCGATGGATGTTGTCAAGTATGATGCGGTGCGTTTCTTCATTGGTATAGGTCAGATAGCACGGCGTCTGCTCAAGCGAAAGCCGCCCGTTCAGAAACGAGAACGCGGGCGCGGGCACGTCCCCGTCCTGCCGCTCCATCTCGCCATAATCCAGCGAGCGCGCGTTCACGCGCGCAGGCGTGCCGGTTTTGAAGCGCTGAATCGGAATGCCTAGCTCCCCCAGCGCGTCGCTGAGCGTCTCCGCGCGAAGCAGGCCGGAAGGGCCGCTCTCGCGCACGCATTCGCCGATGAGAATCCTGCTTTTGAGGTACACCCCCGTGCAGACCACCGCCGCGCGGCACGCATACGTGAATCCTTCCGCCGTGACCACGCCGCAAATCCGCCCGTTTTCGGTAAGAAACCGGCTCGCTTCACCCTGGACGAGAAATAAATCCTTCTGGTGTTCGAGCGCGCGCTTGACGCGCTCGTGATAGCGGCGCTTGTCCATCTGCGCGCGCAGGGAATGCACCGCCGGGCCCTTGCCGGTGTTGAGCATGCGCATCTGGATCAGCGTGTCGTCCGCAGCAAGCCCCATTTCGCCGCCCATTGCGTCGATTTCTCGAACCAGATGCCCCTTTCCAGTGCCTCCGATGGCCGGATTGCAAGGCATAAGCCCCACTGAGTCCAGGTTCAGCGTAAGCATCAGCGTTTTTTGCCCCATGCGCGCGCTCGCCAGGGCGGCTTCCACCCCGGCATGCCCCGCGCCGATGACGACAATATCGAATTTTTGCGTAAATGCCGTTTCCATTTTTATGTATGCGTTTCTTTCCGTGTTCTTTCCCGATATTTATAAAATCCCGCGCGCTTACTAAAAAGGCTTGCCCAGCGCGGTTTTACGAGCGCAATTCTATCACACCCCGCCCGTTCCCGCAACGCACGGCTTGCCATGGCTGTGCAATCTTCTGCCGCGCCGCGTGCGGAATGTGGTATACTGTAAAAACAAGTTGGATTCCACATCACCAAAGGAGGACGTTTCCATGAGCCGCATGCGGCTGCTGAACGAAAGCAAGGGACAATCGTTTGAAGGCTTCTGTCTTGTTAAAACCGTAGCAGTAAAAACCAACGTCAAGGGCAGCGAATACCTTGACCTTGTACTGGCGGACTGCGAGGGCGACTGCGCCGCCAAACTCTGGGACTACAGCAAGGAACTTCACGGCGTCTTCGCGCCGGACGATATCATCAAGGTGCGCGGCTCCATTAATATATGGAAAGACACCGAACAGCTGAAAATCGATAAAATCCGTCACGCCACCCCGGAGGACAGCGTGGATATGGCGCTGCTTCTGCCCTGTTCCCCGTTCGACCCCGAATGGCTCTACGACCAGCTCTTCGAGCTTGCGGAATCGTTTGAGGACGACGACTTAAGACGGCTCGTGCAGTACTTCCTGCGCGAGAAAAAAGAAAAACTGCTCTTTTTCCCGGCGGCTGTCAAACTGCACCACGCCACGCGCGGCGGACTGCTGCACCATACCTGGACCATCACACAGCTGGCCAAGTCCGTCGTCACAATCTATCCCGCGCTCGATCCGGACCTGATTTACGCGGGGGCAATCCTGCACGACATCGGCAAGCTGGAAGAACTCGACACGGGTGAACTCGGCATTGCGGGCGGGTACACAACGCGCGGCCAGCTGGTCGGGCATATCTCCATCGGCATCTCCGAAGTCAGCGCCGCCTGCGAAATGCTCGGTGTGCCGGAAGAGACCGGCATGCTCATAGAGCACATGCTGCTTGCCCATCACGGACAGGCGGAATTCGGCAGCCCCAAGCAGCCGATGTTTCCGGAGGCGGAGGTCCTCGCCGAACTGGACTTGCTCGACAGCAAGATGTATGAAATGTTCAGCGCGCTGGACGGCGTGTCGGTCGGCGCGTTTTCCGAGCGGCAGTGGGCGCTGGACAACCGCCAGCTTTACCGCCACGGGCACGGGCACATCAAAAAAGGAGAAAGTAAGTAACTTCTTTTTCCTTTCTTTTCTTAAAAGAAAAGAAACAAAAGAACTTCTCTTTTCCAAATAAAAGATCCGCCCTTTGAAAATCAAAACAAAAAAGAACTTCTCTTTTGCAGGAGAAGTTCTTTTTGCATAAATTTCTTTGTTCAGGCCGTTGCCTGCGGTGTTTGCGGAGGCTGCGTCTTCTTATGCCGGGGTTTCTTTTCTTCCACCTGGATTTCGCCCGCTTTGATGAGCGAAACCTTGGTGAGCACCGGCCCAATCAGTTCGTAAATCAGCGTCGCGCACAGTATGACCGCCTGGATGGACGAACCGTACTCGGGCAGTTCGGTCACGGCCAGCTGCGCGATGCCGATTGCAACGCCCGCCTGCGGAACCAGCGAGAAACCGAGATATTTGCGGATTTTTTGCGGCATCTTGGAGATGGTGCAGCCGAGATACGCGCCAAAATACTTGCCGACTACGCGGGCAACGATGTACAGCACGCCAATGAGGCCGAGTTTCGGCAGCATGGACACATTGAGGTCCGCACCGGAAATCACGAAAAACATCATAAACAGCGGCGGCGTCCAGGAATCGACCTGTTCGAGCGTCCGGATTGCATCGTCGCGGAGGTTCACATAGACCGCGCCGATCGCCATGCATAAAAGCAGATGCGAAAGGTCGAACTGTTTGGCGATCCCCACGCCGAGCATTACGGCGGCAATGCTGATGCAGAGCCGGTTGGCCCGGCTGTGGAAAAACCGGTTGGATATGGCCACGAGCAGACCAATCGCCCCGCCGACCAGAAGGGAAAGTACGATCTCAAGCAGCGGGTCGACGATCGTGGTCATCACGTTGAATCCGTCTCCGTTTTGGAGCATTTTGGCGATGGAAATGGAGATGGCATACGCCATAAGCCCGATCGCGTCGTCCATTGCCACAACGGGCAAAAGCGTACTGGTGAGCTCTCCCTTTGCCTTGTACTGGCGGACCACAAGCAGCGTCGCCGCAGGCGCGGTTGCCGCGGCGATCGCGCCCATCGCAATCGCCATCGGCACCGGGAAGCCGAACGCGCTGATCACGACGTCCACCAGGATCACCGCGCCGAGCGCCTCGCACACGGTAATCAGGATAACGCGTCCGCCGATGGCCTTGATATGTGAAAGCTTAAATTCGCTTCCAATGGAAAACGCGATGAACCCCAGCGCGCAAACGGTCAGAATGTCCAGCGTGACCAGCGTTTCCTCGCTGAGCAGATTGAAACAATACGGGCCGATCAGAAGACCGGCAATCAGGTATCCGGTCACATTGGGCAGCTTAATGAGTTTTACGACGCGCGTAAGCAAAAGCCCCGCGATCATCGCGATTGCAATATAAAACAGAGTGTGCATATTACTTGTGCGAAACTCCTTCCCAGTTCATGACGGGAACCGTGAAGAAGATGCCCGTGTTGGGCTCTTTTAGGTTGCCGGAAACGCTGTGGATAATATCCCGCACGGTGGGGATGTCTTCGTCCTTCAAAACAATCAGAATCATTTTATTGGTCTGCCGGCAGGGATTGATAAACTGCCGGAGCGAGCCGAAAATCGGCGGTGCGTCCACGCTGTCGCATTCGCTCAGCGTCGTGAGCATGCCATGGCAGTCCACGACCGAAGCGCCATGTATCCCGGCTTCCATCAATTTGGAAAAAATCGGTGTGACGCTCTCTTCGTGGTTCGTAATGTGAATCAGTAACTGCATGCGTTCATCTCCTCATTCCATCCTATAACCGTGCCCGGACCGACCGGTCCCACCCCGGCCTGCAAGCGCTATGGCACAGCTTTGCCTTTCTAACACATGCACGTTACGCTCATTCTATCGTTTTGTCAAGAGTGACGCGATTTTTCCCGCAAGAGTCGTCTTCTGTAAAAAAAACGCCCGTGTGAACGCGGACGTGCAGTCTGCCGGCAATTCCGGAACTGAAACCCATGCCGGTCAGGCCTGCCCGGTGGGGCGGATTTTTCCGGCAAATTGAAACTGCCGCGCGTTTGCCGTTTTTATTCTGCGGCCGCGGCGCCAAACCCCGTTTTGCGGTTGCATACGACGATTGCGAACGACAGTGCAACCAGGCATGCAAGCAGATAATACGGCAGCAGCGTAAAGCCAGCCTTCTGACCAATCCAGCCGACAATCGGCGGCATGAGCGTGCTGCCCATGTAGGCGGCCGCCATCTGCAGCCCGATGATCGCCTGCGAATGCGCCGCGCCGAAGCGCTTCGGCGTGATGTGGATCAGGTTCGGGAAAACCGGCGCGCAGCCGAGCCCGTAGAGCAGCAGCCCGATCAGCGGGACCGGCTCCGCCAGGGGCAGCGTCAGCGTGAGCGCGCCGACTGCCGCAATCGCGATGCCCCAGCGCACGAGCGTTTTTTCCTTAACGCGCACGGCCAGCACGCCGGAGAGCATGCGGCCGCCCATGATGCCGAAGAAGAACAGCGAACCCCAGCTTGCGGCCACGCTCGGCTCCACGCCGCGCACGCCGACGAAATAGGTCGCCGCCCAGAGTCCGGTGGTCGTTTCCCCGGCACAGTAGAAGAAAAACGAAAGCACCGCCGCCAGCGCGCCGCGGGCACGGATGGCCGTCCGGTTGTCGATCACGATGGGTTCGCCCGCCTCGTCCGCCGCCGCATGCGGAACGCGCTTCCAAAGCGGGAGCGACGCAAGCATGACCGCCGCAAGTGAAAACTGAATCAGCGAAACCGTGTGGTATCCGCCGCGCCAGTTGGAACCCTGCGCCAGGTAATAGGAAATAATCAGCGGTCCGACCGTTGCACCGACACCCCAGAAGCTATGCAAAAAGCTCATATGGCTGGCTTTGTAGTGCAGGGCCACATAATTATTGAGCGCAGCGTCGATCGCCCCGCCGCCGAGCCCGAGCGGAACGGCGAGCAGGCAAAGCACGATAAACCGGTTCGCATAGGAAATCCCCAGCAGCGCGGACGCGGTGAGCAGCACGCAGGCCGCCGTGACCGTCCCCGTGCCGAAGCGGCGGATTACCCGAACGGAAACCAGGCTGGAAATCACCGTGCCCACCGTGATAAAGATGGATACCAGCCCCGCATAGGAAACCGAAGCGCCGAGGTCCGCATACGCCACGGGCCAGGCCGCCCCGAGCAGGGAGTCCGGAAGGCCGAGACTGATGAACGCCAGATAGATGATAATCAGCAAAATTGTCGCCATGGGCGTATTGTACCGTATCGCCGTTCCGCTTGAAAAGAGCCGTTTGGACGGACGGCGCTTTCTTAACGAATTCCGGCAGGATCTTTGCAGCTTTTCCGTCCCGGCATACAAAAAATTGCAAAAAAGTTCGCAGCTGCGTGCTTTTTTGTGCCCCGTCCGCAATGGTATACTGAGTTTATGAATCAGCCAGACAATCCTAACCGGAAAACCCCCGCCTCGCGCGGGAAGAAAATCGCCTCCGTCCTTTCGATCGCAGCATTCATCCTGCTGCTCGTGTTTCTCACGGTTTTTGTCGGAAAGCCTCTGATCGACAGCCTCAAAGATCCCGCGGCGTTTCGCGCCTGGATCGACGCGCGCGGCTTTTGGGGCAAGGTTCTTTTTGTCGGCATGATCATCCTGCAGGTAGTCGTCGCGTTCATCCCTGCCGAACCGCTGGAAATCGCCGCCGGATATGCCTTCGGCGCGTTCTGGGGGACCGTCCTCGTCTGGATCGGCCTGGTCGTGGGCAGCACCATCGTGTTCCTCTTTGTGCGCAAAATCGGCGTCAAAGCCGTCGAGGTCTTTTTCCCGCGCGAGCAAATCGACTCGCTCAAATACCTGAAAAACGAAAAAACACTCAATACCGCCGCTTTTTTCCTCTTTTTGATCCCCGGCACGCCGAAGGACCTGCTTACCTATTTCGCAGGGCTGACGAAAATCAAGCTCCTGCCGTGGGTTTTGCTTACTTCAATTGCCCGCATCCCGTCCGTCGTGACTTCAACGGTCGGCGGAAACGCACTCGGCACGCAAAAATACATCTTTGCAGGCATCGTGTTCGCCGCAACCGCGCTCGTCAGCGGCATCGGTATGCTCATCTACCGTGCGCGGCATAGAAAGCGCGCGCTGGAGGAGGCCGCTGCGGCGCTCGCGACACAGCCGCTCGCCGTGCCTCCAGAGTCGGAGGATCCCGGCACACCGTCCGACGAAACGTCTCCCCGCGCCTGAATGCGCGACGCAAAAACCACAATAAACTGTTGATTTTGTTCTTTCCCTATTTCTTGGTTCTATGTCCGTCCCGCTCCGTTTCTCGTCCCACCAATCGGACTTTCGGGGGTATGCGCTTGCAATGTGCCGTCCGTTTCCCTGCAGAATCGCAGAACATGCCCGAAAGAGCATCTGCATAGATATTCCGCATGGATTTTTGTATATTCACGGATCTATCCACACCGTCCACATAGTTATCCACACTTCGAAGCTCCTTTTTGAAATGTTTTCTGCAGGTTATCCACAGAATGCACGATGAATAAGCTCTGTTCCTGTGGAAGGAAACCGTTCGTTTTACACAGCTTTTACACAATCCCCTATGCAAATATGACAAAACTGTGACGTTCCCGTTTTGCAGTTTCCGTCAGCAAAACCGGACCCGTTGCGTCCAAATTCATGCGAACATACCATCGTATTTTGTTCCAAAACGAAAAAACCGCCGCGCCCCGAAACACGGGGCGCGGCGAAAAGCTCTGCCGGTACGCTATGCCTCTATGGAAAGATACGGTATCGCGTTGAGTGAAAAATCATCGACACAGCCCTCCCGGAGTTTGCCATACGCCGCCGCGCCGACCATTGCGGCGTTGTCCGTGCAGTATTCAAACGCCGGGCAATAAAACGCCACGCCCGCCTCCGCCGACCGCTTTTCCAACGCGCCGCGGAGCGCCTTGTTGGCGGAAACCCCGCCGGCCAGCGCGAGCTTGCCGCCGGTTTTCCCGCGTTCAAGCAGCGCTGCGCGCACGGCCTTTTCCGTAAGGATATCCACCACGGTCCGCTGAAACGACGCGGCCAGATCGGCCGGATCGATTTTTTCGCCCGTCTGGCGCGCGTTGTGCAGGCGGTTGACCACGGCGGTTTTGATGCCGGAAAAACTGAAGTCGAACCCATCCCCCTCGTTGAACGCCGAGTGAAACGTATATTTCATCGGATCGCCGGACAGAGCGAGCTTTTCCAGATTCGGCCCGCCGGGGTACGGCAGATCGAGTACGCGCGCGACCTTGTCGAACGCCTCCCCAGCGGCGTCGTCCCGCGTGCGCCCGATCAGGCGGTAGCGGTCGTATGCTTCCACGGCGATAATATGGCTGTGGCCGCCGGACACCACGAGGCATGTAAACGGCGGCTCCAGTTCCGCATAGGTCAGATAGTTCGCCGCAATGTGCGACGCAATATGGTGCACGCCAAGAAACGGCAGTCCAGCCGCATAGGCAAGGCCCTTTGCATAACTCAGGCCGACCAGCAGCGCCCCGACCAGTCCGGGCCCGTTCGTCACGGCGACGGCGTCCATTTGCGCAAGGGACATGCCCGCCTGTTCAAGCGCGCGCTGTACGACCGGGCCGATCTTCTGGACATGGCTGCGGGAAGCGATCTCCGGCACGACTCCGCCGTAGGGAACGTGCAGAGGAATTTGCGTATGTACGGCGCTGGAAAGCACCCTCCGTCCGTTTTCCACGACCGCGGCGGCGGTTTCGTCGCACGATGTTTCAATCGCGAGCACCTTTGCGGCCTGCCCGCGCTTCAGCGCCGCCAGTTTTTCCCCGGCGCGCCGGTCGTACTCAGTCATCCAGGAACCCCGTATCGTCGGCGATATTCTCTTTCTTCTGTTTTGTTTTTTGGTGAGCGGCCGATTTTTGCGCGGCGCTCCGTTTTTGCGCCGGCGCTTTTGCGGCCTGCCGCGCGGAAGGCGCGTTTCGCTGCGCGGCGGTTTCCGCATGTGTCCCGGCATGCTTTTTTTCACGACGTTCCTGCGTGAGTCGCTCCTGCTCCGCCGCTTTCCGTTCGGTTTCAAGCCGCTGCTGCTTCTTTGCCCTTGCCGCAGCAATGCGTGCCTTTTTCTCCTCCAACCGCTTCTGTTCCTCGGCCAAACGTTTTTGCTCTTCCGCCTCTTCCTTTGCCTGCTGTTTCGCTTTTTTCCGCGACTCGGAGGCGTCTTTGCGCGCTTTGCCGCGCGCCTGCGCAATCGCCCGGCGGCGTTTATGCGCGTCGGAGGAAAGCGCCAGCGCAAGGATGCTCAGCACGATAAGTGCGACAATGACCGCGCCTGCATACAGGCCGATGCGCCCGACGGTATCCGCAAAAAAATCTTCCGGAAGCATGTTGATCATGCGGCTTTCGGTCGCGTCGAACAGCCAAAGGTCGTTCCAAAACAGCGCCTGGTGAAAAAACGTCCAGAAATTGGAGAAGTCCAGCGCCGCCCACGTTCCTAAAAATCCAAAGATCAGCAGCATGACAAACGAACCGGAAAGATAACCCTGCGCAAGCCGCTGCGGCGCTTTTCGGAAATCCACCACCGCCGCAAACAGAAACAGAATCAGCATCACAAGTACGCCCATGTCCCTGTACGACGCAATCGTCGTGTAGATTTGCCGCACGTCCGCCATATGCTCGGCTTCCTGCGGGTAATCGAACATCTCGACCTGCTCGCCGTCGAGCGTGACCTCGACGCTGATATCATCCGCGTCGCCTTCCATATAATCTACAAGCTGCGTCATCGCCCGTACGAGGTCGGAGTTGCTGATGCCCATCTCTTCACTGATGGAAAGCTTCGTGAACTCGTTGTTGATAAACGTCTCGTCGTTGATCACAAGCCCGATAGAGGTAAACACCAAAATCAGAATCAGCAGGATAGAGGCGACGGTCGCCATCCCTACGGAAAGCACTTTTTTCATAATTAATTCTCAGCTCCTGTTATGGGGGTCCGCGCGCCTGCCTGCGAGCCACCGGGTCCACGGATACGCGCGCAGCGCTATTATAACATATCCCTGCAAATGTGCGCTATTTCCGGGCGTGTTTTGCCGTCGGCCCGCTGCCCGCCTGTGCGGGCCACTGGTTTGATAATCAAAACCAGTGTTTGTCCAAAGCGCTTGTCACGTTTTTGAAAAGACGGTACAATAAAGTATCAGTTCGCGGTGGTTTCCCCCGCGGATACTAAAAGGCGCGCCGCTGCCGCGCGCAGAAACGAGGCGAAGTATGGCTTACCGTATCTTTACCGACGCAACCAGCGATCTTCCCGCAAAATTTGCGGACGAGTGGAACGTTACCGTCCTTCCGATGGGCTTTACGCTGGACGGGAAGGATTACAGCTACATTCCCGGCAGATCGGACCTGCCGATCGAAACGTTTTTTACGGAAATGCGCGCCGGCAAACTGGTCACTACCGCGCAAATCAACGCCTATTCGTTTATCGAAGCGTTCGAGCCCGTGCTGAAGGCCGGTGAGGACGTGCTTTATGTCGGTTTTTCCTCCAAGCTGTCCGGGACGCTCCAATCCGCGCTCGCCGCAAAAGAAGACCTGGAAGCAAAATTCCCGCAGCGCAAAGTAATCGTCGTGGACTCCCTTTCAGCCTCGCTCGGCGAAGGCCTGCTCGTCTACTACGCCGCGCGCAAGCAAAAAGAGCTCGGCTTAGATGCGCTGACCCGGTGGCTTGAAGAAAGCAAACTCCATTTTGCGCATTGGTTCACCGTGGACGACCTCGTTTACCTTAAGCGCGGCGGCCGCATCAGCGGCGCGACGGCGGCCATTGCAACGATCCTCAACATAAAACCCGTGATGCATGTCGACAACGGCGGTTTTCTGGTCGCCACGGGCAAAGTGCAGGGCCGCAAAAAGTCCCTGCGCGCACTGTTTGATCACATGGTGGAAACCGTGGACGAAACCGCGACGGACGTCGTGTTCCTCGGCCACTGCGACGCAGCGGAGGACGCGGAATACGTCGCGGGCCTCATCCGGGAGACGTATCCAAAGATGCTCGTTCATATCGACGACATCGGCACGAGCATCGGCGCGCACTCCGGCCCGGGTACGGTGGCGCTGTTCTTCGTGGCGTCGGAGCGCTGACATACGTAAAACAAGCGGACGGCAAAAGCCGTCCGCTTGCGATTTTCCCCGCAACCCGTTAAAATAGGAAGAAGCGAACCCGTTGCCGGCTGATGCGCTTTGGCAGCGGTTTTGTCGTCTTTTCCCGCCGCCGGTCGGCGCGGCCGGTACAAAAAACTCGCCGGGAGGATACATGGAACCGATTTTTATTACAGGGCACCGCAATCCGGACACGGATTCAATCGTCGCCGCAATCGCCTATGCGATGCTGAAAAACGCATTGGGAGAACGCGCCTATACCGCCGCGCGCATCGGCGAAGTCAGCGACCAGACGCAGCTTGTGCTCGATAAATTCGACTTTGCCGCGCCGCCTTCGCTGCACAACGTCCGCACGCAGGTGTCCGATTTAAATTACGACACTCCGCCGATTCTTTCCGCCGCCATCAGCGCTTACCATGCCTGGCAGACCATCGCCAGCGGCAGCGCGGGCGTGCCCGCCTTACCGGTCACGGACGAGGACGGCCGCCTCTACGGCATGCTCACGCCGGAGGAAATCGCCTCCTACGATATGCAGCTTATTGCCAGCAACCGCGTGGACGGTATCCCGCTGTTCAACCTGCTTGCCTGTCTCGACGGGCAACTGCTCAACCCGGAAGCGGAGCTTAACGAATTTTCCGGCGAACTGGTGCTCTCTCTGCCGAATCACACGGGCATGCCGGACTTCCCGGAGGGCAGCGTGGTCATCTGCGGCAATCAGCCGGAGGCGCTCAAGCGCGCGCTCGAACAGCACGCCGGGTGCGTGATCGTCTGCGAATCCGAGGTGGACCGCTCTCTGTTGGCCGGCTGCGAAAAAACCTGTGTCATCGCCACGCCGCACGACGCGTATGCCGCCTGCAGGCTCGTGTTTCTCGCCGTGCCCGTTTCGCGCATCTGCCGGAAGGAAAACCTCGTTTCGTTCCACCTTTCCGACTATGTGGACGACGTGCGCGAGGAAACGCTGAAATCCCGCTTCCGAAGCTACCCGATTCTGGACGACGACGACCGCGTGGTTGGCACGCTCTCGCGTTTCCACCTGCTGCGTCCCAACCGCAAGCGCGTCGTACTGGTTGACCATAACGAACTTTCACAGTCCGTCCCCGGCCTCGAACAGGCGGAAATCGTCGAAATCATCGACCACCACCGCATTGCGGACGTGCAGACGAGCTCGCCGGTCTACGTACGCAACGAGCCGGTCGGAAGCACCTGCACCATCATCACAAGCATGTTTTTCGAGCGCGGGATTATGCCGAGCAAAAAACTCGCGGGACTGCTCGCTGCGGCCATCGTTTCGGACACCATCGCGTTCAAGTCTCCGACCAGTACGGACGTGGACCGCGCAATGGCCGCGCGCATGGCCAAGATTGCCGGGCTTTCGCTGGAAACGCTCGGAGAGGAGATCTTCTCCGTTTCGGCAAGCGGGAACCACAGCCTTGAGGATTTATACTTTGCGGACTTTAAGCAGTTTGAGTTTTCCGGCCATTCGCTCGGCATTTCGCAGATTACCACGGCGGACACCGACGAATTCGCCAAAATGAAGGACGGTTTCCTCGCGCTTATGGAGCGGGAAATAAAAAAGCGCGGTTTCGACATGATGCTGCTGATGCTCACCGACGTGCTCAAAGAGGGCACACGGCTCTATGCCGTGGGCGATACCGAAACGGTCGAGCATGCTTTTAACGTGACGCTCAAAAACAACGCCGCGTATCTGCCCGGCGTAATCTCCCGCAAAAAGCAAATCGTCCCCGCGCTTTCCCTCCTCTGGGGCTGATGCGCCGGGGTAATAAAACAGACCGGCAAAGGAGAATACCATGCTGCTGAAAATAGATGGCCGCCCGGTGGACGCGCAGTGCGGCGAATCGCTTCTGTACCTCGTGCGCAAGCTCGGGCTGGACAGCGCTGATTTACGCACGCGACCGCTCGCCGCCAACGTCGCCGGCGAAACGTTTACGCTCAATTACGTGCCCGTTCGCGAGCAGGAGGGCAAATCCGTCCCGCGCGCGATGCTGCGGCGCGCCGTCCGCGCGGCAAACGGAGAAGTTTCTCTCCTGCGGTACGATTCCGCGCGCGGCAACCGCGTGTACGAGCGAACTATGCTGTTTGTGTTTCTGCTCGCCATGCGCAAGCTGTATCCAAAAACCCGCGTGCGCATCAACTATGCCGTCGGCGCCGGCCTTTACGCCAGCGTTGGGGACAATATGCGCCTGACTGAACCGGAAGTGCTTGCCGTCAAGCGCGAAATGCGCCGCATTGTGGAAGCGGACCTCACCCTGGAGCGTAAGCGGGTCGATGTTGACGATGCAATCGATTTCTTCAGCTGTGACGGACAGGAGGACAAGGTGCGCCTGCTTCGCTGGCGTCAGTTTTCCTATTTTGACGTATACCGGCAGGAAGATTACGTGGACTATTTCTATGGCGAAATGGCGCCGTCCACCGGTTATGCGAACGTATTCGACCTGCAGGCGCTGCCGACCGGCCTGTTTCTGATCCGTCCGTCGGCAAAGGACCCAAACGTGCCTGCAAAACACGTATACATGCCGCATCTTGCGGGCGTGTTTTCCGAAAGCGAGGAATGGGGACGGCTCATGCACTGCACCGTGGTGGCCGATCTCAACGACATGGTGCTCAGCGGCGACGTCCGCACGCTGATACGCGTCAACGAAGCGCTGCACGAAAAACGCTTCGCCGCGCTTGCGGACGAAATCATCGAGCGCGGTGCACGCGCCGTGGTCATCGCCGGGCCGTCCAGTTCCGGCAAAACGACCAGCGCCAACCGCCTCTGCACGCAGCTGCGCGTCCACGGAAAAACACCGGTGCTCGTCTCGCTGGACGACTATTACCGCGACCGCGACACGATCAAGCCCGGCCCGGACGGCAAGATCGACCTGGAACACTTCAACACCATCGACGTGGAACAGTTTCAAAGCGATCTGACCCGGCTGATGGCCGGCGAGGAGGTCGAACTGCCGCGCTTCGATTTCATCAAACAGCGCCGCTGCCGCAGCGGCGTGAAAATCCGCGTCGACGAGAGCGCCCCGCTGGTCATCGAAGGGCTCCACGGCCTCAACCCGCAACTGCTTCCGGGCACCGTGGACAAAAAATTGATTTTCCGGCTCTACGTCTCCGCGCTGACTACGCTCAATCTGGACGACCACAACCGCATCCCGACCACGTCCATCCGCCTCTTGCGGCGCATGGTGCGCGACTATGAAACGCGCGGCGCTTCCATCGAACGTACGCTCTCCATGTGGGACAGCGTGCGCGCGGGTGAGGAAAAATGGATTTTCCCGTTTCAGGAAGATGCGGACGCAATCTTCAACACGACGCTGATCTACGAGCCCGCGGTGCTGAAAAAGCACATTTTCCCGCTGCTGACCGCCGTTCAGCTCGAAAGCCCGTATTACGATGAAGCGCACTCGATCGTGAAATTCCTGAACTACTTTATGGAGGCAAACGTGGAGGATGAAATCCCGCCTACTTCGATCCTGCGCGAGTTTATCGGCGGCAACACGTTTTACCAATAATGCGCGTTTGGTCTCTGTTTTACGGCCACGGTGCAGGTTTGACGCCGTAACAAGGCGGATTCGTTACGTTTCGGTAAAGAAATCGAAAACGATAACCTGCTTTTATTGACATTAGGAAGACCTGTTCGTATGATAGTATCATTCCATTGCGTAAATTCATCCGAGAATAACGTTCCGTTCGCTCAAAAGGAGGAACCAAAATCATGAAGAAAATCAGATTATCCAGAGCGGCTGCGGTCGTAATGACGCTTGCGCTGGCGCTGGTCATCGCCGGGATTCCGAACTCGGCTTTGGCGGACGTCACCGCCGTTACCATTACGCCCGGCGCAGGCCAGAGCTACACCATTCCCGTAGGAGGAACGGTCGATCTCACCGCAACCCCGACCGGCGCGCCGGTTGGAACCCTTACCTACACCTGGAATAACACGACCGGCGGCGGATATGTCAACCTTTCCAGCACGACAGGCGACACCATCACCGTAACGGGCATGATTCCGGGCACCGCCACAGACATCACCGTAACCGCCAGCGACGACGGCGGCCCTGATCCGGTTACCAGCAGCGCGATAACCATCAACGTCGTGGCCATGACCATCAGCAACTCCACCCTGACGTTGAACGGCGGCGCGGCACAGACTCTCACCGTAGGCAACGTTTCTTCGGGCAGCACCACAGTGTGGTCTTCCAGCAGGGACGTCGTGGCGACGGTCGACCCGAACACCGGTTATGTGACGGCGGTCGGCGCCGGCCAGGCGGTCATCACCGCAACGAACACGCCCACGCTGGGTGCCGTGCAAACCAAAACCTGCACGGTCACAGTGAATCCGATCATCACCATCACGCCGGCCACGCAGAACATCACCTCTGCCAGTACCAGCGCAACCATTCAGCTGAAGGTCGATTACGGCGGAGATCTGATTACCTCTTCTTCCACCGTGACCTGGAGCAATTCCAACACGACGGCCGGCTCGCTGTCCGCGCCGACGGCGTTTACCACCAGCGGTACGTCGCTGATCTGCACGGCGACCTATACGTCCAATTCGTCCGGCACGAACGGAAGCAGCACCATCACGGCGACCATCAACGGCGCAGGCACCTACACCTCGGCGCATACGGCGACCGTAAACGTGTACACCGCGCGTTACCTGACGCTGGAAGGGCCGACCGCACTCAACAGTTCGAGCCGCTACGGTACCTATACGCTCACGCTGCATGAAGCGGACGGCACCGTCGTCAACGACGACACGAGCACCGCACACTGGAGCTGGAGCTCGTCCTACCTCAAGATCTCAAGCGCGACCCTGAACGACAGCCGGGCCGACATGGAAGACGGACAGGCGCAGATCCAGCTCTACGCCCGTTACAACACGCCGACTACCGGCACGAAGCTCTACGCCTGGATCAACGACGACAGCTCGAACCGCGCCTCCATCACCATCTACATCACCGGCTTGAGCAGCCTGCCGCAGACCGGCCAGGATTTCACGCTGGTATATGTGTTCGGCGGCCTATGCGGTGCGCTTCTGATTGCGGCGGGAGTTTGGTATGCCATCCGGAAGAAACGCTTTAACGACGCATAAGGACGACGAACCAACCGGACTGACCGTTACAGGCAGGCATGCAAAGAAAAGGCGCCGGTCAAAAGCGCAGCGGGAGCTCAACGCAATCCGCACGCTCGGCCTGGTCGCCATCCTCCTCGGCTTTGCCGCGCTCACGCTCATCGGCGTTAAGCTCTTTGAGGGTGAAGCCGCCGGAAAAAATGCAACGGTGCTCCTGGAAGCATATAAGGCAAAAGCGACGGCGACGCCTGTCGTCACCGTTTCGCCGGAGCCTACGGAGGCCGCGGACACGCCGGAACCGTCCGATGATTCCAACGAGGATCTGGAACAGACCGACGCCGATGCGGATGCAAGCGCCGCTGCAGACGCGGATGAACACCTCGCCGACGACGGCTCGAACGAAGGCGTCGATGAAAGCGGCGAATATGTTCAGCCCGATGCACCGGACGTTTCCGAGCTGAGCGCAACGATCGAAAAGATCATCAACGCGACCGGCGAAGACGGCGTAATCGGCATCCTCGAGATTCCGGAGCTGAACCAAGAGCTCCCTATCATCGGCAAATGGTCTTATAATCTGCTCAAGATCTCGATCTGCCGTTATAAAGGCCCCGATCCGAACGAAGCGGGCAACCTCGTGCTCATCGGGCACAACTACAAAAGCGGCGCGCATTTCGGGCAGCTGAAGTCCCTTTCGGTCGGCAGCGAAATTTACCTGACCGACAGTGCAACGGGTACGCGCGTGCGCTATGTTGTGTATCAGATCAAGAGCATTGCGCCGGATTCGTTCAGCGCACTGGACTCCTACAAGGGCACCTGCGGGCTGACGCTCATGACCTGCAAAGATAACGGCACCAACCGACTGTTGGTTCGGTGCGAACAGGAAGATGCAGCAGACACACAAGCTGGATAAATAAAACGACAACAAGCGCCCGTTTCTGCGGGCGCTTGTTTTATCTTTGGTTCGGTCTGCACGCGCCGGTTACGCCATCGCAAATCTGTGTTCCCGTATATTTGAAAAATCGTTGTTCAGCGCGTAGTACACGCGGTCCTGCCGCGCGGAGAAAACAAACGAAACGCGCGTCGCCCAAAGCCCTTCCTGCCGGACTTCGTAAAGGAGCGCGAACGCGTCCTGCACGGAAAAGCCGTCGTCCGCTTGCTCGAGCCATTCCTTAGCACGTTCGTATCGGTCGTCGCCCGGCACGATATAAGGCTGCGTGCTCGCCGGATTCAGCAGGGAATAATTCGTAATCAGCGAATACCGTTGTTTTTCCTCCAGGCGGAAGCCGATCCCCGGTTCAACGATCAGCGCCCGTCCCTTTGAGTCGGACAGCATCGCCTGCATCGTCGCATCCGGCGCATAAACGATTTTCCTATTGCGAACAATCTCAAGCGCTTCGTCAAACGTAAGTTCGCTTTTGACATAGCGCTCTGCAAGATCGGAAATCACGACGCAGCCCGGTGTGCTGCACACCGCCGCTTTCTCGTTGCCGTGGACGTACAGCAGCGTGCCCGCATTGCCGCCGGCATGCACGCCGTGAAACATATGATATACGCCGTCCGGCATTTTGATGCCGATGCCAAACCTGCTTTCATCAAAGAGCAGTTTATGGTCCCACACGGCAAGGTCGATATCAAAATTGAATCCGGTAATCGTATCGTCGCCGTTGTAAACAAACCTCGTACACATGGAACAACCCCCTTTTTGTGGTTTCATTTCGCTCCGGCCCGCGATTTTGCAAAATAAAAACCGCGGCGACCCCGCGGTGATACCCTGCAGCGGGCCGGGCGTTCCGCCCGGCCCGTGTCATTCAATAAATCCGTTTGGGGACAAAATCCAGCTTGTCCGCGGCGACGCAATGATAAATCACGCCGTTTCGCTCGCCCTCAAACGCATACCGGTTTGCGTCCCCATGCAGATGGCCGTATACCACAATGTCGATCCCGTTCTGCTCGAAGAGTTCGGTAAACGCAGACCCGCGTTCCCGTTCGCAGAACGGCGGATAATGCATCATCGCAATTTTTGTCTCCGCGTCGGGCAGCGCGCGCAGGGACAGCTTGAGACGGTCGGTTTCGCGCCGGTATATCTTTTCATCGTCCGCCGTATAGTTCGTGCTTCCCGGCGTCAGCCAGCCGCGGCTTCCGCAGATACCGACGCTTCCTTCTAGGAACGCGTCGTTCTGCAGCGCGCGCATCCCCTGCGGCAATGCCGCGCGCACACGGCCGATGGCGCTCCACCAGTAATCGTGATTGCCGCGGAGAAGAATTTTCCGCCCCGGAAGCCGCCCGATATACGCAAGGTCCGGCAGCGCGTCGTTGAGCTGCATCGCCCAACTGATATCTCCGGGAACGAGCACAAGGTCGTCCTGCCCGACTGTGGCGCGCCAGGCGTGCTCGATCTTTTCGGCATGCCCCCGCCACGCTTCGCCAAAAACGTCCATGGGCTTTTCGTTGGAGTGCGAAAGGTGCAGGTCCGCCATGGCGTAGATACGCATCCGTTCGCTCCTCTCCCCGTCCGCCGGAGGGTCCGTTTATTCCTCGTCCGACGTGTCGTCCCCGTCTATTTCAATCTCTTCGCCGTCATCGTCGTCATCGTAATCTTCGTCGTCCAGATCGGCGGTTTTTTCCAGGTCCGCCTGCCGCTTCTGCTCCTTGAGGCACGCCGCGCAAAGCTCGCCGCCGCGCACGGCGGGCGCTTCTCCGCATTCGGTGCACATGATGATTTCGTCTTCTTCGGAACTCTCTTCAACATGCCGTCCGCGTGCCTGCGCGCGCTTCATTTCGCGCTTGCAAACGTCGCAGAAATCTTCCCCGTCGCGAACGTAATTCAGTTCGCATTTCGGACACTTATGCAATGCCATATCCTTCAGTCCTGCCTTTGATTTCAAACATTACGCAGGTTATTATGCAGAAGTTTTTTTCGCCTGTCAAGTGAAACCTTCATTCCGGCGCGCCGGATGGTCTTGCAACCGGTTTTTGTCAGCGATTATGCCCGTTTTGCGCAGTCTTCGGCAATCTGTCCGATGCGGGCAATCAGCTCGTCGCGCCCTTCTTTGCTCTCCGCGGAAAACGGTACGGCAAACGGCGGCGCACCGAGCAGTTTGGCAGCCTTACAGGCGGCCGCCGCGCGGGCGGACTTGCTCAGTTTGTCCGACTTGGTCGCAACCAGCGTAAACGGAACGCCATAATAAAGCACCCACTCAAACATCTGCTTGTCTTCCACGGAAGGCGCATGCCGGATGTCCAATAGCAGCAGCAGATGCTTCGGCCGCCCGCTGCCGAGATAGCTGCCGATCAGTTCGCCCCAGCTGCGCTGTTCCGCCTTGCCGGTTTTTGCAAAGCCGTATCCCGGCAAATCGACCAGATACAGTTCCCTGTTGAGCAGAAAGTAGTTGATCAGGCGCGTCTTGCCGGGCGTTTGGGAAATCCGCGCCAGCTTTTTGTTGTTGCAGATGCTGTTGATGAGGCTTGATTTGCCAACGTTGCTGCGCCCCACGATTGCAATTTCGCACGCAAGCGAGGCAGGGTACTGCTGTCCCTGCCCCACACTGGTGACAAATTCGGCTTGCTTAATGGCGAACGGCTTCATGCGTCATATCCATTCCCGGTAAATTGATCAGCGGTTCCGTGCCGTGCGGGTGCATCGTCAGCGCAACGCCGAGCACCTCGTCCACCGTTTCCGCAAAGTCGATCTTCAGCGCCGCCTTTACTTCCGCCGGAACGTCATAGAGGTCTTCGCGGTTGTCTTTTGGCAGTACCACGCGCTCGATACCCGCGCGTACCGCAGCAAGCAGCTTTTCACGCAGACCGCCGATCGGCAGGACGCGCCCGCGCAGCGTAACTTCGCCGGTCATCGCAACGGAACTCTTAACGGGAATTCCGGTCAGCGCGGAAACCAGCGCCGTCGCCATCGATACGCCTGCGGACGGTCCGTCCTTGGGAACGGCGCCCTCGGGCACATGGATGTGCACGTCCAGCGTTTCGAGGAAACTCGGATCGATGCCGAAGCGGTTCGCGTTGGCACGCACATACGTCATGGCCGCCTTGGCGGACTCCTGCATCACGTCGCCCAGATGGCCGGTGAGCTGCAAGACGCCCTTGCCGGGCACCGCCGCGGCTTCCACCTCCAGCGTTTCGCCGCCCACGCTGGTCCAGGCAAGCCCCGTGACCACGCCGACCGTGTCCGGCCGGAGCGGTTCGTTCCGTCTGAATTTGCGCGGCCCGAGCCAGTCCGTAATGCGCCCGTCGGTCAGCGTAATACGCGTTTTCCCGTCCGCAATTTCGCAGGCGGCCTTGCGGCAGACGCTTGCGAGCACGCGTTCGAGTTCCCGCACGCCGGCTTCGCGCGTATAGCAGCCGATCAGCGTTTGCAGCGCGCCTTCGGACACGCGCAGGTTGCTTTTTTTCAACCCGTTCTTTTCCATCTGCTTGGGAAGCAGATGCCGCTTTGCAATCTCCTCTTTTTCATAAAAAAGATAGCTCGGCACCTCGATGAGCTCCATGCGGTCGCGCAGCGGCTGCGGGATTGCCCCCGCGTCGTTGGCGGTCGTAATGAGCATGCAGCGCGAAAGGTCGAACGGCAGCTCAAGGAAGTGATCGATAAACGCATTGTTCTGCGCGCTGTCGAGCACCTCCAGCATGGCCGAAGACGGGTCGCCCCGCACGTCCGCGCCAAGCTTGTCGATTTCGTCGAAAAGCAGTACCGGGTTGATGGAACCGGCCTTGCGGACGGCTTCGATCACACGGCCGGGCTGCGCGCCGATATACGTGCGCCGGTGTCCGCGGATTTCCGCTTCGTCGTGCACGCCGCCGAGGCTCATGCGGACGAATTTACGTCCCATCGCCTCCGCAATCCCGCGGACGATGGACGTTTTGCCGACGCCCGGCGGGCCCACGAGGCAGAGAATCTGTCCCTGCGGATTGTTGGTCAGCCGCTGCACGGCCAGGCTTTCGATGATGCGCGACTTGACGCGTTCCATGCCGTAATGATCGCGGTCCAGCACGGCGCGCGCGTGCTTTAAATCCAGATTGTCTTCCGTGGCTTCCATCCACGGCAAATCGAGAATCAGCTCGATATACGCCTGCGCCATAGGCGCTTCATGCGAACCGCCGGGCAGCGAAGCAAACCGGTCGATCTGGCGATCGAGCGCCGCGCGCACTTCGTCCGGCAGTTTCTTTACCAGCGCGCGTTCGCGGTACCCTTCGACAACCTCGTCGTCGCCCTCGCCAAGCTCTTCCTGTACGGCTTTCAGCTGCTCGCGCAGGACAAATTCTTTTTGGTTGCGCTCAAGCGCAGCCTTGATTTTACCCGCGATGCGGCGGTCGACCTGCATGATGAGCAGTTCGTTTTCGATAACGCCCAGCAGCGTTGCCGATCGGGTCACGAGATCGTCGGTTTCAATCAGCTTTTGCTTGTCCTCCAACTTACCGACCACCTGCTGCGCAATCGCATCCGTCAGTTCGGCAAGCGTCGGCAGCGCGAGAATTGCGTCCTTTTGATCCTGCGTCAGGCGGTCGCGCTGGTTGGCGTGCTCGGTAAAGCCCTCGCTCAGGCGGCGGCGCAGCGCTTCCACGGTCGCCTCGTCCGGCTCTTCGGCTTCGAGCACCTGCACCTGCGCGGTGTAATGCGGATTTTCAGAAATGATGTTCTCCACGCGCGCACGCACAACGCCGGTTACAAGCAAATGTACCGTGTCGTTCTGAATGCGGAAGACCTGCCGGATGCGGCAGATCGTGCCCACCGAATACAGATCGTCCGGCGTTACGTCCACGACCTTTGCGTTTTTCTGCGCGACAAAGAAAGCATACCCTTCGTCGGAGAGCGCCTGCTCCATTGCCGAGAGCGTTTTTTTACGGCCGATATCGCAATGCATAATCTCGCCAGGCAGCACCGCAATTCCCCGAAGCGGGATTACGGGCAGCGTTACGATTCCATGCAGTTCCATTGTTTTCACCTCCACACGAGAACCCCAATATGTAGAGTCCCCCATGATTGTATGACCAGTATAACGGACTTCTACCTATTATGCAAACACACCAGCCCCCGCATTGCAACATCACAAAAAACTGAATGTGAACTTCCGTCTACAGTTTTTTAAGAAGCGGGTTTTCAGCAAAAAACAACGGAACGCTTCCGTTCCGTTGTTTTTTGTGTCGAAAGATTGCTGCCGTCCGCGCTTCGCCCGTAAATCTTTTTTCCTGCGCTTTCTGCGGCGTTACTGTTTGAAGCCCATGAAGCTCTTGCTGCCCGAACCGGTGGTTTCTTCAAACTGGTCACCGTACGTACGCTTATAGTATTCCAGCGCGCTCGCGATAGCCTTGATCATGCCGTCCGCTTCCAAATTAAATCCAAGCCTTTTTACACCGCTTGTGACGGTTGCAAGCGTCGGATTCCCGTCGAAGAGATGCAAAACGTCCAGCATGAATTTCGGGTCCCGCTTTAATCTCTCTTCGAACTCCCAGACCGATGTGCTTTTTTTATCGAACAATCCCATTTCTTCGACCTCCTGATTTGATGTTATCAGAATACCATAGATTCCCCGTATGTTGGTGAGCAACCTGCACACAATCTGTTTTTTATGCAAATCGCCAAAGGACCGCGGCGAGTACGCCGCGGTCCCTGTCGCTGGATGCTTCGATTAGTAGTTGATCTTGCGGATTTCAAAGAACGCCTTGGGATGTGCGCAAACCGGGCACACTTCAGGTGCTTTGGTGCCTTCGTAAACGTATCCGCAGTTGCGGCACTGCCAGAAAACCTTGCCGTCACGTTCGTAAACGATGCCGTCTTCGAGGTTCTCGCGGAGCTTGCGGTAACGCTCTTCGTGTCCCTTTTCGATCTGGGCGACCGCCGCAAACTGATACGCGAGCTTGTCAAACCCTTCTTCCTTCGCTTCCTCGGCAAAACGGGCGTACATGTCCGTCCATTCATAATGCTCGCCGTCCGCCGCCATCACAAGCGCGGTTTTGAGGTCGGGCATTTCACCGCCCTGCAGCGCCTTGAACCAAAGTTTTGCATGCTCTTTTTCGTTATCCGCCGTCTCGGCAAAAATCGCCGAGATCTGCTCAAATCCCGCCTTCTTTGCAACCGATGCAAAATACGTGTACTTGTTGCGCGCCTGGGATTCCCCCGCGAACGCTTCCATCAGATTCCGTTCGGTTTTGCTTCCTTTGAGTTCCATAACTTTTTCACCCTCCTGTTTATTGCATATTTTGAAAAGCGTCTTCTCTTCCATGTCCGGAACGCCCGACCGCCCGGCCGTCCCCCGCTTTACAGCAGCGACCTGCCCGCAACCGCCTTCTGGCAGTTTTTGCAAAGCCCGCGTAAAACAACGTCGTAGGAGCGCAGCGAATAGCCGGTCTGGTCTTCGACCGCCCGGCGCATCTGCTCCATCGCCGGCAGTTCAACATCCGCAACACATCCGCACTCCTCGCATACAATGTGCGAATGCGGGACCGTCGTTTTGTCAAACCGGCAGCTTCCGTCGGCCAGCGGAATTTTTTTCAGCCTCCCGGCGTCAGCAAGCTGATTCAGATTGCGATAGACCGTGCCAAGGCTGAGCTTCGGCATTTCGGTCTTCAGCGCATCGTACACCATGATCGCAGTTGGATGCGCGTCGCTTTCCGCCACCGCTCGATAAATCTTTTCTCGTTGATGCGAATACCGCATGCGTTTCACTCCAAAACATTTCTTATTATTTGCTCTTTTACAATAACAATTACTGTTATTATAATAAACCAGTTAATGAATCCCGTCAACCCTTTTAGGGCTGTTTGCAACAATATATTTCTATCTATTAACCGTCCTGGTTCTTTTCTGCGTTCCCGGTTTCTGCCGGCTTAGGATGCTTTGCGGTTGGCTTGATCAAATCGAAGCGAAGCAGTTTTTCCACGCGCTTATAGAGCAGAAACGTAATCAGCGAGTTCGCCACGGTCTTGATCGCGTTGAACGGAATGATCGCCGTCGGAAGCAACGCGACGACCGTGTCTTTCGGTACGCCGTAAAAATACACCGTAAAAATCAAATTCATCGGCACCATCATCGCCGTCTGCAGCAGTGAGCCGACCGCCATGCCGATGATCGCGCCCTTGAGCGAACGGTGTTTTTGATAGATCAGCCCCGCCGCAATCACATAGGAACCGGTCGCGCAGAAGTGCATCAGCGCGCCGACCCACATGCTCTGCGGCGAAACCAGCAGCCACTGCAGAAGGCTGACCACCGCGGTCAGCCCGAGCCCCCACCAGGGGCCGTACAGGAACGTCCCGATCAGAATCGGCACGTCCGCCATGTCGTATTCCAAAAACGACGCCGCGGGAAAAATTGGAAAATGGACGGCATACACGAGGATAACCGAAAGCGCGGTCAGCATGCCGAGCTTCACGAGACGGTCCACGGTGCTTTTTTGCTTCATGAAAATTTCCTCCGTACAAAAAACCCCACAGAAAACTGCGGGGTGAATGCATACCGTTTCGCGCGGCATTTTGCTTCTTTCATCCGGACTTTCCGGTCTTTCGACCGGTCTACCGTCGGCGACGGATTCCAACCGTCTCAGTCGTTCTGACGCGCGGGCTTGTCGGCACTGCCGCTTCACCGCCGGTGGGGAATTGCACCCCGCCCCGAAGCTATTGTGTTGTTTCGGGAAACGCGTTCCCGATTTCTCCGTTATCGTAGCACGTTCTTTTTTGCTTTGCAAGCGCTTTTGTGCTATACCGCAACGATTTCCCGATGAGACAGCAGCACGACCAGCGTCTGCACAACCGTCTTCCCGCTCAGCGCCTCCAGCGCGGCTGCATACAGCCTGAGCTGGCGCGCGTGACGGCTCGCCGCCGCTTCGGCGGTTTCGCCCGGCCGGACGCGGTCGGTCTTGTAGTCCGCAATCGTCCAGCCGCCGGCTTCGAGGAAACATACGTCCATCACGCCCTGCAGGAGGACCTGTTCGTCCGTGTCGATCTCTTCGCCATAAAGCACGTTTGCCGCAATCGCATAGGAAAACGAAAGCTCCCGCTCCAGCCGCTCCGCCTTTCGCATCCGCTGCGCCAGCAAAGAATCTGTAAACCACGCGATGGCATCCGCGTCCGCAGCTTCCGCCTGTTCGGGCGTGATCTTTCCGGTTTGTGCCAGCCGCTGCAGATACACACCGATTTCTTCTTTGTCCATCGCTTTTTCCAGCGGAAGATACTGCATGGCGGCATGCGTCGCCGTCCCGGTGAATACCGCGCTCTTTTTTTTGCCGAGGAACGCCGGTTCGGAAAACACGGGCGGCTCGTTTTCATCCTTGCCAATACGGCTGACCGCTGCCTTTGCGCCAAGCTGCACGGCGCCGGTAAACGCATATTCCCAGCCGAGTCTTTCCCGGACCGCCGCCAGCGTTACCGGATCGGGCGGCGGCAGTTCAGGCAGGACTTCTTTCTTTTCACCCGCAAGCCAAGTTTCCCGCTCATGCACCTTGCGCGTCAAAAAATGGTGGTTTCCCATCAAAAGCCATTGTGCCATGCCGGAGCATTTGAGCACCTGCCAGGCCTTCGGGCGTTCCGGTGCAAGCGCCAGTTTCTCCTCCGGCTTGTCGACGCATGCCGTCAGGATCAGCTTCCGTTTAGCGCGCGTCATCGCAACATACAAAACGCGCATTTCCTCACCCAGTTGTTCCGTTTTGACGCGCTCGGCGAGCGTGCGGCGCACGACCGTGTCGCGCTTGACGCGCGCGCCGTTTTCCTCCCGGTCAATAAAGCGCAGCGCAATCCCGCCGTCCGCATGCAGCAAAACGGACTTCCGCATATCCTCGGTATTGAATCGTTTCCCAAGCCCCGCGACAAACACGACCGGGAATTCAAGCCCTTTCGATTTATGGATGGTCAGAATGCGGACCACGTCCGCCGCAAGCGTCTGTGCCGCGCCGACGGAAGCGTTGTTTTCCGCAAGGTCGATCTGCCGCAGAAAGCTCCATACGCCGCGCGACCCCGTCTGCTCGAACGCGTGTGCTTTATCGAGCAGGGCGTTGAGGTTCGCCTGTCTCTGCATGCCGTTGACGCCCGCGCCCATCTCCTCATAAAACCCCGTTTCGTCCAGCAGTTTTCCGACGAGTTCCTCAACGGAAACCAGCCTGCTTTCTTCGCGGTACCGCGCGAGCGTTTCAAAGAAGCGCTTTGCCCGCGTCCCAAGCGCCGTTTCGTCCTGTTCGGCACAGGCGGCAAACGCTTCAAAGAACGATCCCGCCCTGTGCGCGGCCCGTACGCGCGCCAGTTCTTCATATGTGAAATTCCCAATGGAGGAACAGAGCACGGAGATCAGCGGCACATCCTGCCGCCGGTTATCGATCACGCGCAGCAAGTTCCTGAAAATCTGCACCTCCACCGCGTCGAAATAACCGCCGCCGGATTGCGCATAGCTCGGCACGCTGCTTTGCGCAAGCGTCTGCGCAACGGTCTGTGCGCCCGCGCCCGTGCGCAGCAGCACCGCAAAATCGCTGTAGCGGTATGCGCGCGCCTGCCCCGTTTTCGGATCGAAATACGATTCTTTTTCAATAATCTCCCGGATGCGGCCGGCAATCAGCCTTGCTTCAATCTCCAGGTCCGCCGCGTCCTCCAGCGGGTCTTCCCCTTCCTCCGTTTCCGCAAGCCCGCGCCGCACCAGATGCAGTTCCGCGCTGCCTTCAGGCGGGTTTGCCCCGCAGGCGAGCTTCGCACGCTCGTCGTATTCGATTCCGCCGGAATCCTCGTTCAGAATCGCGGAAAAAACTTCGTTCACGGCGGACAGCACCTCGCCGGAACTGCGGAAATTGCTCGTCAGGTCGATCCTTGTCCCCCGTTCTCCCGAAAAGAACGCAAGTTTTTCCAAAAACAGCTTTGGCTCCGCCTGCCGGAACCGATAGATCGACTGCTTGACGTCTCCCACGAAAAAGAGATTATCGCCCCGGGTAATGCGCTTTACAATCTCCTCCTGCACGCGGTTGCTGTCCTGATATTCGTCCATCGCGATCCACTCGAACCGCTCGCGGTACTCTTTTGCAATCGCTTCATGCGAAAGCGCTTCCAGCGTGAAATGCTCCAGATCGTCGTAGTCCTGCAATCCGGCTTCGCGTTTGGCGGCGGCATACGCCGTTTCAAACTGTTTGACGACCGCAACCAGCGCCCGCACCGCTTCGCCGGAACGGCGCAAAATCGTAAGTTCCGCATGCTGCGGACGGCTGAAACGCCGCAGCTGTACCTTGATCAGATCCTTTTCCGCCTGCCGCGCAGCCTGGACCGGTTTCTTTTCCGCGTCCGCCGTTCCCCGCGGAAAGGTCATCCGCGAAAATTCAACCGAATTCAGCGCCTCGCGGTACTCGTCATAGGTTTTGCAGAGCAGCAGCGCACGGCAGCGCGTCAAATCGTCGTCCAACGCGGTAATCGCCTTATCCCATTGCGGCGGCAGCGCGTCCCTTTCGGCGGCGACCGGTTCGAGCGCAAGCGAAAGTTCGCGTCCGGCAAACGCAACCGCGTCCCCGAGCAGGCGCATCAGCGCTTGTTCGTCGCCGTAACGCGCGCTGGCGGCGTCCAGCCAGCCGTCCGGGTCCGGCTGCGCACGCGTAAAGCGATAGGTCTGCATCACCGCGCTCCACGCCGGGTCTTCCCCGCCGAACGCGGCAAGCAGCGTTTTATAATCTTCATCTTCGCTTACGGAAAGCGCTGTCAAAACCTCGTCCCGCACACGCTCGATAAGCGCGGCGCTTTCCATATCGTCCGCCGTACGGCTTTGCGCCGGCAGACCGACCGCATGATAATGCCGCCGGAGCACGCGCGCACAGAACGCGTGAATCGTGGAAATATACGCGCTTTCCACATTCCGCGCCTGCCTGCGCAGATACTGCGTTTTCTTTACGTCTTCCTGTTCGCCGGCAAGTTCGTTGAGGCGGGCAGCGATCCTTGTTTTCATCTCCGCCGCGGCCGCGCGTGTGAAGGTAAGCACCAGCATGTTTTCCACCGGCGTTCCATCCAGAACGCGCGACACCACGCGCTCGGTCAGCACGGCGGTCTTCCCCGCCCCCGCCGCCGCGGAGACGATCAGGTTCCCGCCGGTTTCAATTGCGCTACGCTGTTCATCGGTCCATCGCATCCGCATCGCCTCCGATCAGCTTAAAAAATTCTTCCTGTTTGACCGTTCGATACAGCCGCACGCTGCAACCCGGCGTTTTCGGGTCGAATCGGCAAACGCTCTTGTAGTCGCAGTATTTACAGGCGGGACTGTTTTTCTTACGCGCCGCCGGGGACGCGCGCATGTCCCCTTCCATCATGTGCGCAAAGGTCTTTTCCGACGTTTGCTTTGCCGCGCGGATGAGTAAATCCATCTCCGCTTTCGAACACACGCTGCCGGAATAGGAATCTTCGCCCGCCGCGCGCACTTTATACAAAACCGAAGAATCGCTTTCAATGTGATTATCGCTCGCACGCACCACCGCCGCGTCCGAAAGCGTCAGCCCCTGCAGGCGGAACGCATCCGCAACCGCACCTTCAACGTCCTCCTCGGCGTCCGAAACGGCAGGCTGCGACACGGGCATGTAATACAGCCCGGCGCGCACCTCGGCGTTCCCGCTGGCCGCCATCAGATAAAGCGGCAGCTGAAGCGTCAGCCCTTCGAGCACGCCGGCGAAATCGAAATCGCGTCCGCCGGTCTTATAGTCGACAACGCGCGTAAGCGTCCGCCCCTGCGTATTCGCACGGTCGATACGGTCGATCTTTCCTTTTATGAACGCCTCGCTTCCGTCTTCGAGCGCAAGCCGGATTGCCGGGAACGGTTCGCCCGGCCCGAAGCGCGCTTCCGTATACACGGGCTCAAAACTGCCGGCGCGGATTTGCCTTGTAATAGCCAGCGCGCTCTGGCGGATGGTTTCAACCAGCAAGAACAGCGTCGCCTTCAGCCGCTCGTTTTCCGCAAGGATGCCAAAGTTATGCCCGGCGATTACGCCCGACAGGACTTCGTCCACAATTTCCACAGCTTTTTCGTCCGAAAGCAGCTTCCAGTGCAGCTCCTTTTCGTTTACGGCGTTCACAAACGCTTCCAACGCCGCATGGTAAAACGAGCCCATGTCCATCGCCCGCTCGGTATATTCTTTGACCTCCTGTGCGCCAAGACCATAGCGGACAAAGTGCTGAAACGGGCAGTTGTTGAAACTTTCCAAGCGGCTTGCACTCATCTGAACAATTCTACCATACAGGGTGTTTGCCGTTTCCCGTCCGATCTTCTGCCCGCCGAAGCGCGCGGCGCTTTCCTCAATCATGCGCGCGACAAGCCCGCGTGTTTCTTCTTTTTCGCTCAGCCAGTCGATCAGCGCGGGCAAGCGCTCCGACGCAGCCCCGCTCTCCCGGTATCGCCTTAAATCGCCCGCCACAAGCGTCAGCGCCTGCGCCTCGCAGTCCGGCAGTTCGCCGGTCGATTCGATATCGCTTTTGACCGTGCAGTTCGGGCAGATGGTCATCAGGCGCTCCACAACGGAGGACGGCGCAAGCTCGCTCGTTCCGTCCCCATAGGCAAAGCTGATATAAAGCGTTTCCGTCGTCTTGGCCAGCGCCGTGTATAAATCGAGGCGGTCGTACGCGCCGAGTTCCGCGCCGGTAAAGCGCAGTTGTGTCCCCTGCATGCGCAGTTCGCTCAAATCCCGTTCGTCGATCAGTCCGTCGTTTTGCTGCGGGCACGGGAGCAGACCATCGTTTGCGCCGACCACGAACAGCGCTCTTACCGTGCGGCTGCGCGTGCGCACGACGTCGCCGACCAGTCCCTGGTCCGCCGTGCCGGGAACAACGCCGACGCTTCCGCCGCCAAGCCCTTCTTCCAGCAAAGCAAGAAATCCCTTTCGCCCGACGCGCAGGGAACCCAGTATCGCATCCAGTTGATCGAGCATCTCGATCAAAAGGTTCCAAACCTGCGCATGTTCCTGCGCCTCGGCGATGCGGCCTTCCCGCTCGAGCAGTTCGGCTCGTTCTTCCAGCCGCCGCTGCAATTCAAGTCCCTGTAAAAACGCATACAGCGCGCGCACCTGTTCGGACACCGTCGCCTTCGCCAGCGCTTTTGCCAGCGGTTCGAGTGCGTTCGCCGCCCGCCCGCGTGCATGCTCCGCCGCTTCGGGAGGCTCCGCGCGGGTAAACGGCTTGAGCAACGCCCCGCCGCGGATACCGGTGCGGCGCAGATACAGCTCCAGTTCTTCCGCTTCGTCCTGCGGGCAGTCGGTATAGCCGCTTTTGATAAACTTCAGCAGTTCCGCGGCCGGATAACCGCCCGCCGTAAACCGCACGGCGGAAAGCACCGCATCGATCGCGGCATGTCCGGTCAGCGGCCGCTTGCGGTCAAGAAAAATCGGAATGTCTCTGCGTTCGCACGAACGGCGGATCAGGTAGGCATACGCGTCCAAGTCGGAGACGATGACCGCCATGTCGCGGTAGCGAACGCCCTTCCGCGCAAGACTTTGAATCGCCTCGGCAAGCGACTCCGCCTCCGCGCGGCGGTCGCTTGCACCGAACACGGTCAGGTTTTTCGCTTCACCCTGCCATGTTTTCGCCGGATAGGCAAACAGGTTTCGCTCGATATGCCGCATCATCGGATCAAAATTACCTTGCTGCACCGAAAGACGCTCTTCATGAACGATCGCGCCGCAGCGCCCGCCGATCTGCCGCAGCAGATAAAGCGCTTTTCGGTCCGGTTCAAACAGATCGTCGTCCGGCGGGCTGTCGCTGCCGACGCGCAGCGCGACCGTCACCCCCGGACAGCACGAAAGCATTGTCTCGATGAGCCGGTATGTCTGCCGGTTCGGATGATCGAGTCCGTCGATAAAAACAGGAATTCCGGAAACGAACGACTGCGGCAGCAAGCCCGCCGCCGTGTCCGGCGCATCGTCCAGGCTGAAATATCGTTCGGAAAGATATTCTTCGGTTTCGCGGTACAGTACAGAAAGATCGCTTAGCTTTTCCGCCAGCGGTGATTCAGCCGACAGTTTTTGTATGAGCGAGTCCAGTGCGTCCGGCGAAAGTCCGGCGCGCTTGAAATCCCGGAAGATTTGCTCTGCTTCGGCGGCGAATCCCGTTTGCGCGCACGCTGTGCCGAACACCTTCAGTTCGCCTTTTTTCCGTTCGAGCGCACGCCGCACGGCCATGCGGTACCCCTGCGCGCTTAAAAACGGCTTCGTCTGCCCGTGCAGCTGCAAAATACGCTCGCAAAGCCGCTGAAAACTGAACACCTGCACGCCGAGCAGCCCACCGATTTCGTCTGCCAGCGCTCGTTCTGTCTCGAATGTATACTGTTCCGGCACGATCAGCACCGCGCGTTCTCCCGCGGCCTGCAGCGCCTTAAGCTGCTGATAAATTCGCCAGGTTTTGCCCGTTCCCGCCCTACCGAGCAGGAACGTCAGTTCGCTTTTCATACTAACCGCTCCCTGTGCAGGCTCGTGTAGCGCATCACGCCGTTTTCGCTCCGGCTTTCATAAAGCGTTACCATATTTGCTGTAAACGCGACATTGCGCGGCGGAAGAACAAATCCCTCGTCCCCTTCGATCCGCCGGCCAAGCGTAATATGCGGTGTGAGCCGCCCGCGGTTCTTTACGAAACCGCGTTCCCAGAGCGCCGCTTCCAGCGATTCATAGAGCTTGTCCAGCTCGTCGCTGTCGCAGGAAACCGAAACGAACCCCGTATGCGATTTTTCACTCTTGAACGAACCATATCCGCCCAGCCGCAGGACGAACGGATGAATGTCCTTGCAGGCTTCGCCGACCGCACCGGCCGCCTCCATCAATTGATCCGTTTCCCCAAGAAAATGCAGCGTCACGTGATAGTTTTCGCGCGGGACAAACCGGCCCGCCGCGCCGTACCCTTCCAGCGCCGCGCGCGCATGCGCAACCGCGCGCACCACATCCGGCGGAAGCGGGACTGCAATAAACATCCGCATTTTCTGCTCCTCCATGCCCGGCATTTCATCCGGTCTTTTGTTCCTTATCAGTATACCCGCTGCACGCCATTCCCGCCAGTGGCGGCGTGCTTTTATGGAACCAGCCGTTATTTTTCCTGTTTTAAGGCACGTCCTTTTTTCACTCTGCCTTCCGTTTTCTGCACGCACCTCGAGTTTTTTCTCAAATTCCGGCAGGATTTCCTGCAAAACTCCTTTTCTTTTTACGGCTTTACCATACAGCAAATCTTTACCGTTTTCAGCATTATGCACGAAAACTGTATGAGTTATCCACACCCGTTTATCCACATTGTCCACCATGTTATCCACATATCGCGATGTTTTCGGCTTTTGGGATGTGTATAAGTTCATAATCAGTGTGATTTGCTTTGGATATCTACATTTCATATGCGTTTTATGAACAAATTGTTACCAGCAATTGTACCATACAGGGTGATGGTTTTTTCCTTTTTCCCTGCAATTCAGTCAGGTGCACACTTCATTTCCAATTCTACCCTGCAAGGTATAATTTTGCGTCCGATGCGGCCGTCTATCCCCTGTTTCCCAAAAACAAAAACCTTCCTCTTTTGAGGAAGGCATCCTTGCCGACGCTACACGCTATTCTTACTTTTCGCGCCTTGTCACGGTCGCCCCAAGCGCATTGAGTTTTAAATCGATATATTCATATCCACGGTCAATAAATTCAATGTTGTGAACATTGGTAACCCCCGTCGCTGCCAGACCGGCCACCATCAGCGAGGCGCCCGCCCGCAGGTCGCTTGCGTAGATGTCCGCTCCGTGCAGGGATGCAATCCCCTTCACCTTGGCGAACGAATCCTTCGCGCTGATGGAGGCGCCCATGCGCCGCAGTTCGCGGACATGATTAAACCGGTTTTCAAAGATTGTTTCATTGATTGTGGAAAGTCCGTTGCTCGCGCAGAGGTATGCCATGATCGGCTGCTGCAGGTCGGTCGGAAAACCGGGGTACGGCAGGGTCTTAACGTTGATTGCGCGCGGACGGTCGTTCATAACGACGCGGATGTAGAAATCCCGCCCGTCGTCGCCTTCGATCACGCGCGCGCCGCTTTCCATGAGCTTTGCGGACACGGCTTCCATATGGGTCGGGATTACGTTTTTAATGATCACGTCCCCCATTGTCGCGGCGGCGGCGATCATAAACGTGCCCGTTTCGATTTGATCGGGAATGATGGCGTAGCCGCAGCCGTGCAGTTTCTGCCTGCCGGCAATGCGGATCACGTCCGTACCGGCGCCTTTGACGCTGGCGCCCATCATATTCAGAAAATTTGCAACGTCGACCACATGCGGTTCCTTTGCAACATTGCTGAGCACGGTCAGCCCTTCGGCCATGCTGGCGGCAAGCATCACGTTGATGGTTGCGCCCACGCTGACCACGTCGAAATAAATCTCCGCGCCGGTCAGCTTTTTTGCACGGGCGCGGACGATGTTGCGCTCCGTATCGCATTCGACCACCGCGCCGAGCGCACGCAGGCCTTTGATATGCTGGTCGATCGGGCGTGCGCCAATCACGCATCCGCCCGGCAGCGCGACTTCCACCTCTCCATAGCGCGCCAGCAGAGCGCCGATCAAGTAATAGGAAGCGCGCATGCTGCTGACCGCCTCGCTGAGCGCCTTGGTCGTGTTCAGCGTACGCGAATCGATGCGCATGCAATCGCCATCTGTATAGTCGACGGAAACGCCCAGTTCCTCGAGAATCTCTTTGAGGCTCTGGACGTCCTGAATGTGCGGCAGGTTTTCCAGCACGCAGGTTTCGCCTGCGAGGACCGCCGCCGGTATAATGGCAACCGCGGCGTTTTTCGCGCCGCTGATGGTCACGGTACCTTCCAACCGTTTTCCGCCTTTAATTTCATACCATTGCTTCAGCATACCATGATTAGTCTAGCGGAATCGCATTTCAAAGTCAAGCGGCGACATTTAGGGTAAAATATCGCCCGGTCCGCAGGGGTCGTCTTCGTGGTTTTGTATAAACCGCAGGGTTTTATATTCTCCGCTCTTCGATATAGATTTGCAAACCGCTTTTTGCCTTGTTTTGTTTTGCAGGAACTTGCTTTTTTAATTTCATAAGCTGTCTTCGTTTTCTATGCCCATTCTGCTGAAATCGCCTTAAATCCTATATAATATCGATGTTCTTGCCAGATTCCCAACGCTTCTCGTCTGTTTGTTTGCAATTTTACTTGTCATAATCCTGCATTTTTAGAAATTCCTGTTAAAAACGCACGATTTTCCCCGGAATGAATTGACAAGCTTGGAACTGCATGCTAAAGTAATTTTTGCAGGACTACTTATTTTTAATAAGGCAGGTATCAACAATGGAAAAACTGGTCATCGCCCTTGGCGGGAACGCGCTTCAGCAAGGCAAAGGCCCGGCGACCGCGGAAGCGCAGCTGGAGGTCGTTGAAAAAACGTCCGTTTACATTGCCGATATCATCGAAAAAGGGTATCGCGTGATCCTGGCGCACGGCAACGGTCCGCAGGTCGGACGCATTGTTCTTCAGAACGAAACCGCCGTTAGCGTGACCCCGGCCATGCCGTTCGACGTTTGCGGCGCCATGAGCCAGGGAATGATCGGCTACCATATCCAGCAGGGACTGGCCAAAGCGTTGCGTGCGCGCGGCAATCATACAGGCGTCGCCACCGTTGTCACGCAGGTCGTCGTCGATCAAAGCGATCCGGCGTTTTCCAACCCCAGCAAGCCGATCGGTCCATTTTACACCGAAGACGAAGCAAAGAAGCTCCAGACCGAAAAGGGCTATGTCGTAAAAGAAGACGCCGGCCGCGGCTGGCGCAGGGTCGTCGCTTCGCCAAAACCGGTTGAAATCGTCGAGCTGCCCGCGGTCGAATGCCTGATTCAATGCGGATTCGTCGTCGTCACCGTCGGCGGCGGCGGCATCCCCGTCGTACGGGACGCCAACGGCGATCTTTCCGGCACTGCGGCCGTCATCGATAAGGACCTCGCTTCCGAACGCCTTGCAGAGGACGTGGAAGCGGACACGCTCCTCATCCTTACCGCGGTCGAACAGGTCTGCCTGAACTACGGCAAACCAAACGAGCAGCGGCTCGGCAGAATCAGCGTTGCCGAGGCAAACAAATATATCGACCAGGGACATTTCGCTCCCGGTTCCATGCTGCCCAAAATTCGGGCCGCATGTCTCTTCGCCGCCAGCAAACCCGGCCGCCGCGCCATCATCACTTCGCTCGACAAAGCCGTCGACGCGCTGAGCGGTTCCGCCGGCACGATGATTGTGGAATAGGTGTTTTTCCCTTCTTTTCTTGAAAGAAAAGAAACAAAAGAACTTACATTTGAACTTCTCTCTGCAAGAGAAGTTCTTTTTTTGCTTATAAAGTAAATCTTAAACAAAAAAGTGCTTCTTGTGCAGCACTTTTCTAATCTCTGATTTTGCGGGTTCTTCTAAGTTTTTCTTTCAGAAAAGAATGGCGTCAAAACTTTGGTTTCATTCAACTGCTTTTAAAATTGAAAGATAAAAGTCCTTTTTCTTGCTTTTCTCTCAAGAAAAGAAGATTTCTAAAGCAACCGTTTGCGTATTTACTAAAAAGTGAAAGTTCTTTTTCTTACTTTTCTTCTAAGAAAAGTAAGTCAGGAAAAGAAAGTCAGTTTCTCGATCGGAGCGACGCGGACGCGGAGTTCCCCAAGGATATTTTCGTAAGAGATGCATCCAACGGCTTCCAGCCTGCTGTCGTACATCTGGGAACGCTTGTCGCCAAGCACAAACACTTCGCCGTCCGGCACGATCACGGGTTCCATATCCCCGGCATAATCGCTGGCATATGCGCTTTCGTCGAGCGGCCTGCTGTCGATAAACACATACCCGCCGACAACTTCCACGCTCTCGCCCGGCAGCCCGACGATTCGCTTGATAAAAACGCCGTCCTCCGTTTTAAAAAGAATGATGTCCCCTCGTTCCGGCTTGGAAACATACTTTGCCAGACGATCGCAGAGCACGACTTCCCCGCCGGTGAGCGTCGGCTCCATGCTCTGATCGACAATGCGCGCCGGAAACAGCCAGACCAGGAAAACAAGACAAAGCACTGCAACGGCCGCCAGTATGGAAAACAGCCAGCCAAGCCGCCTTGCGTTCCGGTAAGCCCGTTCGCGCCCGTCGGAGCGCCTTTGTTTCCGTTCGCCGCTCACGAGTAAATCACCCGATCGAACGCGCGATGCTCACTCAGAGGCCACACGACCGCCAGAACGCGGCCGACTACCTTGGAATAGGGGATGCATCCAACGGACGTGCTGCGGCTGTCCTTGCTGCCGTTGCGGTTATCTCCGCAAACGAACACTTCCCGCGCACCGACCGTCACCGGGTCCATGTCCCCGATGATCTCCCCGTCCCAGTATTCGCTCTCGTCCAGGCAAACCCCGTCGATGTAAATATCGCCGCCGCTGACCGCGACCGTCTCGCCCGGCAGTCCTATGACCCGCTTGACGCAGCTTTCCGTATAGCCGGGATAGTAGCAGATTATGATGTCCCCGCGCAGCGGGTCGCTGAACCAGTAGCTCACCTTCTCCACAAGCATGTCTTCGGTGTTATACAGCGTCGGCACCATGGAATCGCCGTCCACGCGGATGGGCTCCGCAATAAAGGAACGGATGGCAAGCGCCGTGAGAACCACGATTAGAATGTATATAAAAAACTCCACGTTGCGATACGCACGTGAACCGCGCATGTTTTCATATTGTTCTTCAGCACGCTCGCGCAGATACCGGATCTGGCTCGGCGTAAAGCTCCTGCTTTTCACTCGGCTGTTCCTGTTTTCGTCAGTATTTTTTTACCCATACGCACAAAATCGGCACGGTCAAGCATCACAATGCGCCCGCAGCGGTTGCATTTAATCTTGACGTCCGCGCCGACCCGGATAATCGTCCATTCGTTTGCCCCGCAGGCGTGCGGTTTCTTCATCATCACCACGTCGCCCAGCGAAAAGTCAATAATCATTCCTCGTCTTCCGCAAGGTGCTGCGTATAGCGGTATACATCATAGTTCGGCACCGCGGGCGGAATATAGCTGTAAATAATTTCCAGCAGCTTTGTCGGCGCTTCCTCCTGCAAAAGGTGTCCTGCGTTTCGCACCAGATAATACCGCCCGGCGCGCAGGATGCTTTGATAATACACGCTGCCGGCGGGCGGATGCCAGTTGTCGTCCTTGCCCCAGAGCACGAGCACTTCGTGTTCCACGGGCAAAAGCCCCTCCGCAACGGCTTCCATGTCGAGATTTCTCAGCGCATACATCAGCGCTTCCCTTGCAAGCCCGTCCGAAATCGGCTCGTAATACTGTTTGACGACATGATCGTCGATCAGCTGCGGATCGCTCACGCATTCCTCCAGCAACGCGCGCACGTTACCGGCGGTATATAGATTCCTTGCAAACACCGAAACAAGCGGTTTTTGCAGATTATGGATCAGTTTCGGCATCTGCTCCGTCACCCCGCCGGGGGATATTGCGATGCAGTTGGCTACCCGCCTTGGATAAAGTGAAAGCAGCCGGAGCATATAGACGGCTCCAATCGAAAAACCGACGATATGCGCGCTTTTGATGTTCAGCGCATCCAGAAACGCGTTCAAAACAAACGCCATATCGTCTGCGGTATAGTCCAGCGTGTCCGGCCGCGCGGAATATCCGTGTCCCGGCAAATCGACGGCGATCACGCGATAGTTGTCCGAAAGCTCGGCAAATACGTTTCTCCATGTGAAAAGGGACTGTCCGATCGAATGAACCAGCAGCAGCGGTTCCCCGACGCCGGCTTCCAAATAATGGATGCGCGCAATTTCACCCTCCTCCTCATCCCCGGACGCGGGTAAAACGACGTCTATAAAATCGCCCACCTTTTCGGAATTGATGAATAACTGGCTGCGCAGCGATTCTCCCACGGGCAATCTTCCCCCGATACCAATATTCTTTTCTTATTGTAACCCCTGAAAAGACGATTTGCAATCAAACCGCCTCTTTGTCACAGATTGTTAACCCCTCGCGGCTTATTTTGCGATAATTTCGTGGTTTGTGGGGCAATATACAGCTGTTTTACGTGTTTTTTGTCTCTGCGGGGGTTAATCGTTCCTTCTTTTGCTTTTTTGCACGCAGGAATTCCTGCAACATTTTCTGTCTTCCCGTCTCTTTTTCCTGCAATTTGCTCCCTTACCGCCCAAATCCGAGACGACCATCTGTGCATAAAGCGGTTTTTATACGTTTTGTTCAACTTCTCCTTTTCCTTACGGCGGACATCGTCTTTATTTTTTCCCTGAAAATACGCGGGCGCGTAATCCTGTTTTTATCCTGTGAGAGATGCTCTTTTCAGCGGGCGTATGCAGGAAGCATACCTTGAAATAAAGCGGCGTTTTTGCTATGATGATGTGTAATATAGGGGGTATAGCGAACATGGATCAATTACAATCGATTTGGGCGGCCGCACGCGAAAATATCCGTCCTCAGATGACGGGGCTGTCGTTTCACGCCTGGATCGACGTGATCGTTCCGCTTGCACTTCGGCAGGACGTTCTGATTCTCGAAGTTCCGACGCCGGACATCCAGAAAACACTGGAAGATTTTTATTTTGACAATTTGCGAAATGCCGTAAAGGCAGCGAATGATACGATCACGGAAATCAAAATCGTGCTGCCGGAAGACCGGGACATCTATATCAATCCGGTGACCGCGGAACCGATCAACGTATTCGCGCTGAACCCTAAATACACTTTCGAAACGTTCGTCGTCGGCGGTTCGAATCATTTTGCGCATGCCGCGGCGCTCGCCGTCGCACAGAACCCGGCGGCCGCATACAATCCCCTTTTCATCTACGGCGGCGTCGGACTGGGCAAAACGCACCTGATGCATGCCATCGGCCACGCGGTCAAAGCAAAGGACCCGGCCGTGCGAGTTATGTATGTCACCAGCGAAACGTTCACCAACGAACTCATCACCGCAATCCAGATGGACAAACGTCTGGAGTTTCGCAAACGTTACCGCAATGTGGACGTGCTGCTGATAGACGACGTCCAGTTCATTGCAAAAAAACAGTCCGTGCAGGAAGAATTTTTCAACACCTTTAACACGCTGCATAACGCCAACAAACAGATCATCATCAGTTCCGACCGGCCGCCGAAGGAAATATCCAGTCTGGAAGAGCGTCTGCGTTCCCGTTTTGAATGGGGTTTGATTGCGGACATTCAGCCGCCGGATGTTGAAACGCGAATCGCTATTTTAAGAAACCGTGCCCGGCTGGATAATCTAAATGTGAGCGACGATATCATTCAGTTCATTGCGGAGCATGTCGTCAGCAACATCCGTGAACTGGAGGGTTCCCTCACCCGCGTTGTCGCCTATTCGCAGCTGCGCCGCCGTCCGTTGACACTCGAGCTTACTGTGGAAGCGCTGCGCGATCTGCTGCCGGACGTAAAAAAGAAAGAAATCACGCCGCAGATCATCAAAAACACCGTTTCGGAATATTACTCTATTCCGCTTGAAAGCATGCTTTCCGAACGGCGTGACCGCGAAATCGTTTTGCCGCGGCAGGTTGCAATGTACCTTTGCCATAGCCTGCTCGGCATCCCGTATAAGCGCGTCAGCACGCTTTTTGACCGAAACGATCATACAACTGCTATCAACGCCTGTAAAAGGGTTGAGGAAATGATTTCGTCGGACGCTTCTTTTGCGTCGACGCTTGAAGATATCAAAAAGAGAATGAGTTGATTTATCCGGAAGCGTACGTTTTTTAACGGTTGCAGGTTCGATTCTTTTTTAGATAAAACTTTTCCACAAATCGTGGAAATTGAATGTGGATAGAATGTGCAAAGCGTGGATTCTATGGAATGTGTGGATAAAGTTTGATAAAAATCCCTCTTTTTCCACAAAGTCTTCCACGTAGAAAAACGCCTGTTTCTGCAGAAAAATAAGATTTTCCACACTTTGCACAACACAACTACTACTCCTGCTTCTGTATTACTATAAAGATATACACAAAAAGAGGAGCAACCGAGTGGATAACTTGCCAGAATTTCAAAAATTTATATCGTAGCGAAGAGAAAGGAAGTTGTTATATGCATTTCTTTATCGACTCAAAAGAACTTATGGGAGGAGTCCTTTCCGTTATCAAAGCGCTGCCCGTCCGGACGACAATGCCCATTTTGGAAGGTATCTATCTGGAAGCGACGCAGGAAGGCGTTAAACTCAAGTGTTCGGACCTCATGCTGCAGAAGGAGTGCCTTCTTCCAGCAACGGTCGAAGAGGACGGGTTTGCGATTATTCCCGGGAAGCTGTTTTCTGAAATCGTCAGAAAACTGCCGGATTCGATTGCGGAAATAACGCTGAATGGAAAATCGCTCGATATCAATTGCGGGCGTGCCAAAAGCAGCCTGCAGTGCGTCGAGACCACGGAAGATTTTCCGGATATGCGCTTTACGGGCGAAACGTTTACCGTAAAGATGGATCATGCGGACTGCCGCGATATGATCAACCAAACGGTATTTGCCACTGCGCAGGACGACAGTAAACCAATCCTGACCGGCGTTTTGATGGAACTCGGGACGGAAATCAATATTGTCGCGACGGATGCATATCAGTTCGCTATGCGCTCTATGACGCTGAAAACGCCCGTTCCGGAACACCATATGGTAATTCCCGGAAAATCGATGGCGGAAATTTCCCGCATGATGGATGAAACCGAGGATGACGCGGAACTTACGTTTACAAAAACGCATGTCTGCGTCAACATTAAGCATTCCAAACTCGTTGCGCGGCTTTTGGACGGCGACTATATTAAATACAAACAGATTCTTCCAAAGGACCATACGACGCGCGTACTGATCGATAAAGCGGAGTTAATGGAGAGCATCGACCGTGCGCAGCTCATGGCGCGCGAAGGAAACAACAATATTGTTATGAAATTCCATAACAACAAGCTTACGATTTCCGCAAACAGTTTTGCAGGCCGGATCAATGAAGAAATGGACGTGCAAATCAATGGCGAGGACATCGATATCGCTTTTAATCCGAGATTTTGCATGAACATTCTGAAATGCATTCCGGACGACCATATTTACATGGATTTTACGACCAGTATCAGCCCTTGTGTGATTAGGCCGGCCAAGAGCGACGGATTCTATTATTTGATCGTTCCGGTGAGAATTTATTCAAATTTCTAACTATTCCGAATATAAAAAAGCGCTTCGGCGCTTTTTTTGTTAAAATGTTTCACGTGAAACTTTTCGTCAGCGAAAATTCTTTTATAAGAGGTGTCTTTTTTTAAAAAAAGCAAAACAGGAAAAGGTTTATGTATCAGAATAAAAACAGATAGATTTTAGGTGATGAAAGGTATTTTTCAAAAATACTCTAAGGGACTGATTGTTTCACGTGAAACACTGCGGAACAGGGAACTTCAACGAAAAAAAGAGAAAATAAACAGTTATAAATACCCCTAAAATCAGAATAACGGCGGTTTTACCTCGGCGTATGTTTCACGTGGAACATTGAAACGATAAGCCGGATACAGTATAATAGCAATATCGGTACGAGCGGAGGATCTGTTTGATTATGAAGATCGTAGCAATTGCAAATCAAAAAGGCGGCGTCGGCAAAACGACGACCGCCGTCAATTTAAGCGCGTGTCTGGCCGAACAGGGCAAACGCGTCCTTTTGGTGGACGCCGACCCGCAGGGAAACAGCACAAGCGGCCTGGGATTAAAAAAACAAGGCAGTGAAGCTTCCGTTTACGACGTTTTGATCAACGATGTTTCCGTAGACGATGCAACGCGCGATACGATGATTGAAACGCTCAAGCTTCTTCCCGCACATATTTCACTTGCGGGTGCGGAAGTGGAACTCGTCAATATGATTGCGCGCGAGCAGGTGATGAAAAATGCGCTGCATGCGACCAAACGGGAATACGATTACATTTTTATAGACTGTCCGCCGTCGCTGGGGCTTCTGACTCTTAATGCGCTGACGGCTGCGAACACGCTGCTTGTGCCGATTCAGTGCGAATTCTATGCGCTCGAAGGACTCAGCCTCCTGATGAACACGGTAAAATTAGTGAAGAGAAGTTTAAATCCGGAGCTTGATGTCGAAGGCGTCGTGCTGACGATGTTCGATTCCCGCACGAATCTTTCGATGCAGGTTGTAGAAGAAGTTAAAAAGTTCTTTAAAAACAAGGTTTATGATACGGTGATTCCAAGGAGCGTCCGTCTTGGCGAAGCGCCGTCGTTCGGTCTGCCGATTACGCGATATGCGCCCGGCAGCGCCGGCGCCACGGCTTATAACGCGCTCGCTGCGGAAATCGTGACAAAGGAGGGCGTGTAAATGGCGGCACAGAAAAAAGGGCTTGGCCGCGGGCTGGACGCGCTGCTCGATCCTTACGATCTTTCCCTAGAAGAGCAAAAGGAGTCCGGAAAGGGAGTCCTGATGGTTGGCGTTCGGGAAATCGACACCAACGCGCTCCAGCCGAGAAAACAGTTTGACGAAACGTCTCTGAAGGAACTTGCGGAGTCGATTCGCGTGCACGGTATCGTGCAGCCGCTGATCGTTAAAAAGAAAAAGGACCGCTATTTCATTATTGCGGGCGAGCGGCGGTTTCGCGCCGCGCGTCTTGCTGGATTGACGGAAGTTCCGGTGCTGGTTGCGGATTACGACGAAGCGCAGATTCACGAAGTTTCGCTGATAGAAAACATTCAACGTGAGGATTTGAACCCAATTGAGGAAGCCGCGGCGATTCGGTTTCTGATGAAACAGCACGATATGACGCAGGAGGAGGTTGCCGCGCGCCTCGGAAAAAGCCGTCCGGCGATTGCAAACGCCGTGCGTTTGCTGCAGCTGCCGGAACCGGTGATTGAACTCCTTAAAAGCGGCGTACTTTCCGCCGGACACGGTCGCGCGCTTGCGGGGCTGACGGATCAGGCGCAGGTTTTGCAGCTTGCGCAGGAGTGCGTGCAGAACGAATACTCCGTTCGGGCGCTGGAAGAACGAATCCGGCATTTGAACGACAAAAAGAAACCCGTTGTAAAAAAAGAGAAAAAACCGCTTTCCGCTGATTTGCAGACTATTGAGAACGCGTTCCGCGAATCGCTTGGAACCAAAGTAACGCTCTCCGGCAGCCATTCGCGTGGAAAGGTCACGATTGAGTACTACAGTAAAGAAGACCTGGAGCGGGTTTACGACTTACTTTTCTTAAAAGAAAAGTAAGCAAAAGAGCCGTACTCTTCTTTTTTAAAAGAAAAGAAGCAAAAGAATTATACTCTTCTCTTATTGAAAAAAAGAAGCAAAAGAATCCTCTTCTTAATTAAGAAAGCGTTAAAAAAGAACTTCCAAAGTGGAAGCTCTTTTTGTTTCTTTTTTTCGGAAAAATAAAAGGCAAGCGTTAAAACTCAATTCCTTTCCTTGCCTGAACGCCTTTCTGATACGGATGCCGGATTAGCTTCATTTCCGTGATGTAGTCCGCTCGGTCAATCAAAGAAGGGGAAGGGTCTCGGCCTGTGATGACAATCTCCGTTTCGCCGGGATTATCGAGCAGAGCGAACACGGCGCCTGAATCGATCAGCTTGAGCGAGAGTGCCGCACAGAGCTCGTCCAGCACGAGCAGCGTGCACGCATGCGTTTGGACTAGGCGCGTAACCTCGGCGAGCGTACGGTCGTGCATGGCGGCCACGGCGGCTTTGGTCTCCTCTGTCATGGAAGGGAAGAAGCCGTGCGGCAGATCGTTGCGGTAGACGGGTATGCCGAGCGTTTCCAGCGCGGCCAGTTCCCCGGTCGGCATGCTCTTGAGAAACTGGGCGAAGACCGCCTGTCCGCCGGATCCGGCATGCCGGACGATCAGTCCCAGCGCGGCGGTCGTTTTGCCCTTGCCGTCGCCATAATATAAGTGAATCATGCGTCCTCCATGTGATAATTCGCTCTGCTTGTATTATAGTCAATTTGAGATAAAAGGGGAAGGGAAAGGAAGTGAAAGTCCGGGCAGGGGCAGAGAAAAGAAAGAGATGCTTTGTTTTATGGTAAATTATTACAAACAAATGTACGTATAACACAAATATATTAAGGAAATTTCTAAGTTATTCGAAGATTAAAGTCGATAAAAAGATAACACATACCATACAGGGTATTTTTTTAAACGGTAAAGTCAAAAACCCGTGCGTAAAATGTAAAAACCGGGTTTTGGTTCAGGAGAACGCGTGTCAGCCGGAAAAAAAGGATAAAGGGATATCCTAGCTTGAAAATAATGAAAAAGGCTTAAAATAGCCTCTGCGACGCTGCAGCGCTGCTGAAATTAAACAGACAAGAGGGCTTTTCTTCACAGTTCCTGCCGCGTGTATCGGAAGCACAGCGCGTTTCGTATGATAATTTGTAAAGAGCCGCATTCAATTCAAAGCGGACGAGGAGTAAGCCTCCGAAGGTGTCGACGCTTCTAAAACATCGCTGTACTTTAAAAATGCAAACAAGCGCCTCCATTCGTTTGGAGGCGCTTGCTGACGCTTATGTTTGTATGGCGGGTCAGATACCCAGGTGACGCTCCAAGCCGCGCTTTTCAAGCTGCTTGAGCATTGCTGCGGGATCTTTCACTTTGGCGAGGAAGATCATCGCGGCGATGACATACGGCTTGAAGGACGCCTGCTTGTAAAGCGGATCGCGGTAACGGTCGAATACGCTTGCGGCGACTTCGCCCGCTTCGCAGCTTACCCCGGTGATGTCGGCGGGCAGACAGTGCAGGTAGAGCGCTTTGCCGCCCTTTGTGGAGGCCATGAGCTCCTCGGTGCACTCCCAGTCCTTATGCTCGGCGTTCTGCGCCAGCAGCCGCGCTTCAAGCGCTTTGATGCCGTCGAAGTCGCCTTTGCCGTAAAGGTCCGTGCGCGCCTCCATTGCTTTGAACGGCGCCCAGCTCTTGGGATAAACGATGTCCGCGCCGGCAAAGGCCTCTTTCATGTCGTGGGTAACGGTAAACGTGCCGCCGCTTTCGGAAGACTGCTTGCGCGCAACGTCCACAACGCCGTCCATGACCCCGTAGCCTTCCGGATATGCGAGCGACACGTCCATGCCGAACCGGCTGAACAGGCCGATTACGCCCTGCGGAACGGAGAGGGGTTTGCCGTAGCTGGGGCTGTAAGCCCAGGTCATTGCGATTTTCTTTCCGCGCAGATTCTCCACGCCGCCGAATTCACGGATGCAGTGCGCCATGTCGGCCATGCACTGGGTCGGGTGGTCGATGTCGCACTGGAGATTGACCAGCGTGGGCTTCTGCTCGAGCACGCCGTCGTCATGCCCCTGCCGGACCGCGTCGACGACGCTGTGCATATAGGTGTTGCCCTTGCCGATGTACATATCGTCCCGGATGCCGATGACGTCCGCCATGAAGCTGATCATGTTGGCGGTTTCGCGGACGGTTTCGCC
>ERZ795053.238-NODE-238-length-70321-cov-16.070532_pt1 | contig 70321 bp, 54 predicted proteins | sample MGYA00375137_ERZ795053 | MGnify/ENA primary metagenome ERZ795053 (study PRJEB30182, sample SAMN05720284) | activated sludge metagenome | isolation source: Anaerobic digester | place: Hong Kong | collected 2014-12-17 ...
CTCAGCTATCCAACCACTTCGAGTATGATTCCAAAACAAGTTAGCGCTTATGGGGGATACCCCTTGGAGGCACGATCAACCCCACAGTGCATGGCGTGACTTCAAATTTGTGTTGAACCAAATCACGCGCACAATCGAACCTCCGATACCCTTGGCACAAATGATCGGCGAATGGAACGGGATTTCAAAATCACTGGCTGATCCACCTCGCCGCCGCCGACCTCAGCTATCCAACCACTTCGAGTATGATTCCAAAACAAGTTAGCGCTTATGGGTCGAACCACCCCGCCCCTTCGGGGCACCCCTCCTTCGCCAAGGAGGGGAACACACTGATCTTGATGCTATTTCCCCTCCTTTTCAAGGAGGGGTGGCGCGCAGCGCCGGGGTGGTTGGATCGGCAGACCGCCCTGTTTTCGTATAACTTAACAGCCCTGCCTTTGCCAAAGGGGGGAACCAGACGTTTAGAATCTATTGAGATTAGAATCTATTGAGAACGGTATTACCTCTCACCTCAACCCTCCCCGCAAAGGGGGTAGGAAGCGATCGTGACCCCCTGGATAACCTCCCGCTGGCTATTCCTCCTCGTTCTGCTACTGGTTTCACTCAACGCCCTTTATCAGTATTTGGGCGCTGGGCGGGATGATGTCTTCATCACCCTGTGGGCAGGAAAAACGCTAGGAACCGCCGCGTGGTTCATCAACTACAATGGCGAACTTCAGGAAATCTCCTCCAGCATCCTCGGCGCGCTCATCGCCAAACTGGCCTATCTGTGTTGCGCTGACGTCTACTATCTGATGAATAAGCTATTTGGCGTTGCTGCCGCTCTGGCAACTCTCGTTGTTCTTTGGTTTCAGCGCCACACCTTCTTCGATTCATTCCCCAACGCCAGCGCCATCGCCGCCGCCGCGCTGCTTGGTTTCAATCCCAGCTTCGCCTATTGGGGCCTCGGCGGCCTGGAAACCCCCTACTACGCGCTGTTGATCCTGCTCTACACGGCATTCGCTATCCGCTTGTTCAGTTACCCCGAAACGCTCTCCCCCCTGGTGGAGGAAGGCCAGGGTAGGGGGGGTGAACCATTGCGCTTGCTCAGCCTCGTACAAATCCTCGCTATCCTGTGTCGACCGGAAGGCTTCTGGCTGATAGGTATCACCGCGACCTTGCTGGCATTCTGGTCCCAGCTTCCCGACCGGCGTCAACGCATCTTTCAAGGTGCGATCCTTCCCCCGCTGCTCGTCCTCATCGCCCTATTTACCATCCGTTATGCGTTGACCGGCGCAATCTTTCCCAACCCGGTCTACGCCAAAGTCTCGGTCAATCATCTTGGTGGCCTTCAGGAAGGCTGGAACTACCTGATCGCTTTCACGACCACCGGCCTGGGCAGTCTGCTACTCGGTGGAACGACCGTTATCGCTGCGGCGTTGATGGGTTATGCCGCGTTCCATCGCTTTCTGCCCAGCGCCCGTCAACCCACTATTTTATTGAGCAGCCGCTGGCTGGTTCCGGCTCTGGGTATCTGCGCCTACGACGCCTTCATCATCCTCGTCAAGGGTGACTGGATGGAATATCACCGCTTTCTAGCCCCCACGCTGGCGCTGAAAACGGTATTGCTCATTCAATTGGGGGCGAAACTCTTGACGCTAATGCCAGTCTCCACTCGCCAGTGGGCCTCTATCGTCGCAACCACTACCTTGCTGCTGGCCGTCGTTGACGAATGGCGCTATCAGTCGCCGCAGGACTGCTCGACACGGCTGTCCTGGGAAGCATCGGCCCGGCTTCTCCAGCACCCGAATGACGCCACGATTGCGCTGAATTGCGCCCACCAGCGCGACGATTACGCGATTCGCCCGTTCATCGACCACGAATTACCCCGGTATTTGGCGCAACAAGGCCATCTCACTATCGTGACCTACCAGGGCGGCTACTTTCCCTATTTTATCCGGGAGCGGTTCCCGCCGCGAGACATCACCTTGGTGGACACCACGGGCCTGTTGAATCTGGAGATTGCCCGGATCGAGGGAGAAAAGATTCCGACGGGAAATAAACGCCTCGATGATATTCCTGCCATCCTCAGCGGCGAAGTGCCTGGTCTGTCGGAGCAAGTATCCCGTTATCGCCCGAATATGATTTACCTGCTGGGCGACCAGGAGAATGACGCGTCCCGGCTCCAGGCGTTGGGCTTCGAGCGTATTCTCCAAGCTCCGGGCGCGGTGGTATATCTAAGGCCGGCCTCGCCGGTGCCTTAACTGCGTAATCTCCTTGCTTCGTCTACCGCAGTCTCGATAAATACCTCGAACTCCCGCACTGCCGTCTGATCTGCAAACAATTCCCCGCTGGCCTCGCGCAACTGTTGTCTAAACATTGCCCGGTAATCGGGATTCTGGGCAAAGCGCAGCGCTCGCTCGATATAGTCTTCCGAGTCAGCGGCGATCCCTTCATCCAGCCCCATCTGCCGGTAAGCGGCATAGACATAGCGGCCTCGACTGAATGCTGTCGGCAAGGTCACGATGGGTATTCCCATTTCCAGCGTTTCATAAGTGGTAATGCCGCCACCGAAATGCAGGGTATCCAGCGCCACATCGGCTGCCGCCAGCACGCCAAGATACTCTTCATACGCTAATCGCGGCAGGAATCGCACCCGCTCGCTCACGTCTGGCATCCGCGCCTGCAACCGCTGGCGCACCGCCGCCGTTACTGCTGGATGGGTATCTTCGACCAGCGCCACGACCCCGTGCAAATCGCGACGCAGGATGCCTGCGATGAGTTCATCGAAATCAGGATGAATTTTTCGTAGATTCTGCGCGCACAGATAGAAATGCTGGCTAGCGGCGATACCGAAGCGTTCCCGGTCAACGGAAATTTCCACGGTTTCGGGACGATGAAAATACACCGGCAAGCGCTGGAAGCGTACTAATCGCTCGCTGTAATGGGCATCACTATCCACCGTTTCCAGAAACTGGCTGGACAAATAGTAATCCATTTGCGGAATGCCGCTGGTAACCGGCCAGCCCCAGCCGGTGCATTGGACCGGCGCCAAGCGAAAGAATGGCAAAAAATAATTTGTGCTGTCAGTGGCTACTTCCCAGTGGTACAAAACCGAAAAGCGCCCTTGCCGGATTAATTCCGCGCTGAGATCGATGCGCTCGGGCAGCGGCAGATAGCGAACCGCTGGATTGTGAATCCCCAATCGCAGCGACGTTTCACCATTTTGTTGACTGCACACAACGGTCCAGTCAAAACGCTCGGCGGACACCTGATTCAAAATCCCGCTCATCCCCTTTAGGAATACCCCCTCATGGCCGCGCGTCACGACAAAGCCGATATGGGGTCGCCGGCCTGTGAGTGACAGCGGCTCGACCTCCGGCAGAAGTGGTTGAAACAGGGTGGCCCAGGCTTCCTTAATCGACCGGTCATCGCGTCCCTGGTAGGCCAGCAGCAGAGGCGGTTCAAAGCTACTGGTATGCAATTCTTGCAGATGCAGTTGCAACCCGCCCATGGTGGCGTGCGCTTCTTTTAGTTGCATCTGGACCGCTTCCCGGTAGGCATCGATCATGGCATTGCTGGCCGGCGCGGGCGGACAAAAGCTCGCCACACGCAACCGCAGCAGTGCATGGCCTTCTCCGCCAGCCAGCACCTGTTGGTAACACTCTCGCGCTTCTTCGATCTCCCCTTGCCGCTCCAGCAGCGTGCCTAGATTGCGCCAGATCTCAATCAAGTCAGGCCGGTATTGGAGCGCCTGTCGAAGACATTGGGCCGCTTCATCAAAGCGCTTGCTGGCGTGAAACACCACGCCTAGATTGTGATGAACTTCAGCCAGATTAGGCTGGAGCTGGAGGGCGCGTTGGTAAGAGTCCACCGCAGCATCGTAAGCGCCCAGTTGCCGCAGAAGGTCACCCATGCCGCAATGCGCGGAGACGTCGTTTGGATCGTACCGCAAGGCTTGCTGGCAACAGGCCAGCGCGTCCTTGAAACGCCCTTGTTGCTCTAGAACCAGCGCCAGATTAACCCAGGCATCGACCATGTTCGGCGCTATTTGCAAAGCCTGTTGATAGCTTTGCTCGGCCTGCTGCCATTCGCCCTGCCGGCGTAATGCCTCGGCCAGATTGTAGTGATAGGACGGCATTCGGCCATTTAAAGCAATCGCTTGCCGGATATGCTTCACGGCCCTGGCCTGATCGCCACCCCGGCCGTAAACGACACCCATCAAATGATGAATATCAGCATGTTGGGGCGCGTGCTCCAGCAGCATCTCGCAAATCTCCACTGCTGTCTGAAACTGACCGTTCCGCGAAGCGAATGAAGCGCCTTCGAAGAGTGGGGCGAAAAAAAGAGCAATACAGTGTTTTTTGAAAAAGGGCAGTAGGTTATTCCAGTAATCCCCCATCAGTTTTTTAATTTTGTCGGGATCTTCGCTTCTGGTCTGACTTTCATAGTGGTAAGCAACCGCATGACCGATTTGGTAATTTTTTCTGCCTAATTTCAGCATTTGCAAGTTCAGTTCGACATCTTCAAAACACTCTCGGTAACTCTCATTGAAATAAAATTTTGTAAAAATGGGCCGCTCCATCATCAGGAAAGCAGCGGTATTTCCCAAAACTTCGACCGTTTCACGATCATAGCGATAATAGCTGCGGATGTTTCGATGGGTAACATCTACCGGTTTTCCGATACCAAAAAAGAGTTCTATGCCGTTATGTTGAATGGAATGATCAGCAAAGTGCAGCCGAATTCCCACGGTCCCAATGTTTTTCTTTTCCTTGAATAAAGCAAGGCATCGATCAACAGCGTCATTAAGAAGTTTAATATCATTGTTACAAAAAAGAAGATGACTGCTCTTTTTTGCAAGGTGATTTCTTACAACATGGTTATTGATTTTGGCAAAATTGTAATAATCGTATTCGACAACTTTAATTCCACTCAAATTAGATTTTCTATTCAGATTTTTTATCCATTCCGCAAGTTTCTGTTTATTTTCCGAAGTAGAGCCTGTGTCAGCAATGATGATCTCATATCGTGTGATGTGGGTATGATCGATGATTGATTGCAAGCAATCGATCAGTAGATCAATTTTATCTTTTGTGGGAATAATGATTGAAACCAGCGAATGACTTGTATTGAATTTCCTGATCGTCGATGTGTCGTATTCGGTTTTTTCCGGCTTTATTCCACATGGGAGTGCGTTTTCATAGATACTCGAAAATACCAATCTATTTTTATTCCATTCTTCATTAGGGTTTCCGTATGACTTATGTGTTATATCAATGTCAAAAACAACCCCCACCTTGACACCCGCCAAGTGGTTTGCAAAAACAAATGAAACATCATAATAATGAAAACCTTTAAATCTCTCATCAAACGGCTTTCGGATTCTATTTTTATCCACGGCAATGAAAACCCCATCTAAACATACACATTGGATAGGGTGATCATAAAAGTTGGAGTAAACACTGTCGACAATCTTTCCATTGATTTCGTGCTTAATTCTACCAATCATCCTGTTGTCCATTGCCCACCACTTTTCGGCATTTCCATGATCATCTTTGATTAAATCAGTTGTACCCGCGATACCTAATATCCCATAATTGGTATTTTGAAAACTCTTCAGCAGCGTTTCTCCCCAATGGTCATTATTAAAAATAATATCGTCATGGATAAAAACGACAAAATTATACTTTGATTCCTGTAGTCCTCGGTTATAAAGTTCAGTGAGTGAAAAATTCCCTGAATTGGCATAAGGGATGATTTGGACGTCCTGAACACCTACGGTATTCCTGATATGATCAATAAACTGGGGATCAATTTTCCGGGTACTAAAAACAATGGATAACCCTAGTGGCAGGTCACGACATATATTAAATTTAATAGATTCCTGACTTATTAAGGAATTTTCACCAAAAGTCATGTCATCATTTAAGTCATTGCTCGTCAAATTTGCATAGTGATCGAGTCCAGTAGATACACTACCATGATGAATACTAACAATCTGTGGTAAATGGCTATGAGTTACACCCATATCTAAAAAACGTTCCCATAAATCCCAGTCTGCTGGATAATGATATTGCCATGCATTGCGGTTATATCGAAAATTTTTAAGCGAGGCATGATAAATTGAGGAAATTCTTGATATACGCCCAAGAGCAGGCTGTTTATTGCCAATAATAATTTTATGATCTGTATCTGATAAAAATAGAGTTTGTCCATGAACCCATTCAGATCTGGTTTGTATGGCTACGTTTAATAAGCTGCTAATATGATAATTTAAAAATTCATCATCATCGTCCAGGTGACAAATCCAAGCGCCTCTAGCTAATCGCAAACCAAAATTTATTGGCTTAGTACCTGCGGAATACCATAATGGTCCAATCCTGTTAGGATACTGACCTCTTTTTTTTAGGTTATAAAAAAATATGCGCTTGTCAGTAATTCCTTTGATAAGGGTACGACAATTATCCTCATCCATTGCGTCACCGATAATAATGAGCTCCCAGTTTTTATAATCCTGGTTTAAAACTGACGGAATGGTGCGTTCAATAATAATTTTTGCTCGATTGAATGTAGGAATGATTACGCTAACCAGTGGATTCATTTCTTGAAAAGCCTTTTCATAAGCATGGCTTTTTCTGATTAGATGTAACCTTTCAGTATCTCGATGATATAGTTTCTTTTTCTTAATATCCCTCAAGTCGTAAAAGAAATCACTTTGAAATGCCACTAGCGCATCTCTTATTTTAAGCAATTTTTTAAGATTCTTATTTTCTAGTGCTAAGGAATTGTAATGATCTGAGTCGATCGTATTTATAATGTCAGATAAATCTATAGTTTCAGAAATTAATTTAAGGCGAGGTAACATTTGTGCATCAATATTAAAAATCCGCTTCATAGCATGTTGTCCTTTCCAAGACAACACGTAAAGCTTCTCTGGAGATTTATAGTAATTAATAATCAGGCGAGCTATTTCATCTACATTCCGTGAGATCAAAACTATTTCTTCTCTATCTTTGAATGCAATATTCATATTTAAAATATCTGTACAGAACACTGCAACCCCACAAAGCCCTGCTTCAACACAAGCGCCTGTCGGAAAACCGTCAAACGCACCTGGTCCAAGCAAATATGGTGCGTTTGGGGAAAGGATAATATCCATACTTCTGTAAAATCCCGGAAAAAAACTTGCGTTTTTCATTCCATGGAAATGGATAATATCTTTCATTGAAGAAGGTATTTCAATATCCTGTTGTGAAAACGATCCAACAACGTGAAACTGTATATCTGGATAATGAGGTACTAATTTTTTAACCACTTCGATAAACAGATCGTAACCTTTATCAAGACCTTTTTTCATATACTTAAATGCTACAAAGCATATATCAAATGTTGATTTATTTTTTTGATAATAATTTTTAGGGAATGTATTTCGACAAAGCTGATCCGAAAGCAGTGGAGCGCCATAAATAAACTCTATTTTTTCTTTACCACAAAAGTTTTTTTCTAATAAATAGTCATATGTTTTTTTCATAGTAACAATGACTTTTCTAAAAAGATTTGACGCAAAAACTGCCCTTAATTTTCTATCACTTTCCAGTTGATTAATTTCAAAGCCACCTCCCGGATAGAGCGTAAAAATAAATGGTATTTTTTCTTTTTCAATTTTATCGAGAAAATAGTAAGCATTATTAATAAAAATCATATAAATGAGTTGTGCATTTAATGGGCGCCATGTTTTAAATGGAATAACTCTATCCTTAAATTGTGGATAAATTATCTCATATTCTTTAATAACTTCATCATGGGTTCTTTCCTCCATGACAGCAGGAAATGCTGTTGCTGTTGAGTGGATTTTCGCATCTGGATATGCTGACAGATAGGTATTGAATTCTGCAATGCGGAAAGCTGAAAGAAGATGTGGGTAAATATCATCTAATACGATTAAACTGCTTTTTTTAATATTAGCTCCTGTAAATTTTAGCGAATTGAGATTTTGTGAAATATCGTCAAATATCAACCCTTTAAAAGACGATTCACAAAAAACAGCAAAATCATTCAGTTGGTCAATTTTTTTGTAGAGAAGTCTCATCTTACTCTGTAGCAGCCTATATGCCGGCTCTACAGAATTCCATGATATATCATCGAGAACGATAAAGCCCCCTGTATTAAGTTTTGGTAAGTAACAATCAATATCTTCCATTACCTTTTTAGTATCATGATTACCATCAATATGAATCAAATCAAAGCGAATATTTAGCTCATCAAACCAAAGACTTGCTTGAGATGATGTCTTTCTAACCAAAATACAATGTGATTTTAATTCGAACTCGTTGTTCAGGCTATCGACTGACTTAAAAATCTCTTCGAAATTAGTAGCCTTAACGAACTCATCTATTTTTTCCTTCAATTCAATATTGTCGTTCTCTGCGGCCTCAAGGGCATTCCACGGATCAACCCCATATACCACGCCGCCAGATCCATGTTTGTGTGCAATGGCTTGGGGAAATAGTGATCGTCCTCGATATACCCCAATATCAATAGTTACTTTAAGATTGAACTCACTAATCAGCCAAGCCATCACCGAAGCCTTATGCAGACTACATCCGCCACCAAAATCTATTGGAATTTGTTGAAGAACTGTTGTAATTTCTGCAAACATCTCATTATTATTCATGGTTGTTCTCCTTATAATTTAGTTGGGCCATAAATCGAAAAAATATGGTTCTTCGCGGGTTCTTGTGGAGGCAGCCGATTGAGGGGCAGCTCGTGGCTCCAACTCATTGAGTTTGAAAGATGCAATGCCGGCTTGGGGTGCTGACCTTGGCCCAGAAGCCCACATTCCACAGAAACCCGCGAAGAACCCAAAAATTATTATGAATCAATTACAAATCAAGAGATCGGGAACTGCTGGCTAAATAAAGTTTTTCCAACTCCAATAGTCGCTGACTCCTTGACTTTATCCGCTTCAACGGTGAACCGGCATAAATCCCAAAAGGTTCTAAGCTTTTCGCCACCAAGCACAATGCGCCGACCGCCGTTCCCTCACCAATCGTGACCCCAGGTAGAATCACTGACCCTGAGCCAATAATGACATGCCGCTCCAATACTACGGGACGATAATCTACATGAGTAAATGCTTCGGGAATCGTGGGATTTGTCATCGATTCGCCGCTGTAGTCGTCACTTGAGGAGTAAATACTTACTCGGCTGGAGAGATTACAGAAATCATATAATTCAATCTGCCCTTTCCCAATCAGCGAGCACATCACAGCAATATGCACGTTGCGACCGACCTGAATGCCACCCTCGCCTGCAGACAGCACACAGAAATCATCAATCCGGCTCTGGGCTCCCAGTGAAATCCGTGATGCGCCATAAATCGAGGCTTTGGTAGAGACCTTTACATTCTCTCCAACCGATAAAAATCCTATTTCGTGCAGTGCATCAGGACTATAAAAACTCACGGCAACACTCCTGATAACCAACTTTCTTTGAGTATGAAAGAATATTAAAAATATCCGCTATAGTCTCTATCTGGCTTTCATCAACCGTTGCTCCGGTCGGCAAAACAATCACCCGATCGGCCACAGTAGCAGTATTCGGCAGCAATAATCCTACATGAGGATAAAACGCTCGATAGGGCAACATATTATGGCAACCTGGCCAGAAATAACGCCGGGCCAGCACGTTTTCTGCTTGGAGCGCATGAACGATCTCGTCGCGGCTCACCGGAAACGCCTCCCCTACCTCGACCACCACATACTGGTAGTTATTTTGCTCGCAGTCGTCATACGCTAATACTGATAAGCCTTCAATGGCATTCAACCGCTGGGAATACAGCACATGGTTCCGGCGATTCACCGCAACAAACTCATCAACGGCATCAAGATTCACTAATCCCATCGCCGCCGCCATCTCGGTCATCTTGCCGTTGGTGCCGGGATAAATCACGTTGTCGTAGCCCGAAAATCCGAAGTTCTTCATTAGGCGCATCTTCACAGCCAAGTCCTCGTTATCGGTGATCACCGCCCCACCCTCGAAGGTATTGAAGAACTTAGTCGCATGGAAACTGAACACTGCGCACTCGCCAAAAGCTCCAATCGGTACGCCGTCATGAGTGCAACCAAAGGCATGCGAGGCATCGAACAGCAATTTCAGCTCGTGTTCTTCCGCTACCGCCTGCAGCTCTATCACTGGGCATCCGCGCCCCCATAGATGCACGCCCAAGATACCGGTGGTTCGTGGCGTAATCATCCGCCGCACTGCTTCGGGATCAAGGTTATGGGTTTGCAGATCGATATCCGCAAATACTGGAGTAATCTCCTGCCATTGCAGTGCGTGCGCCGTCGCAATAAAGGTATAGGACGGCACGATCACTTCACCTTTCAACTCCAGCGCTCGGATCGCAATCTCCAGCGCAATCGTGCCGTTGCACATCGCCACGCAATGCGTGACGCCCAGGAATTCTGCCAGTCGCCGTTCAAATTCCTGTACCAGCGGCCCGTTATTGCTCAACCAGCGCCGGTCAAAAATAGCATTAGCATAGGCCAGAAATGCTTCCCGGCTACCCAGGTTGGGCCGACCGACATGCAATGGCTCCGCAAACGCTGGTGATGCGCCAAACAAAGCCAGATCATGAAGAGACTTAAGTTGTTTCATGGAGATCAGTCGCCACGCAACACACGCATTGTTATGTTCAACGAATGGTATTCCAGATTGTGATATGGCTTTATGCCGAACTGAAAATTTTTGGGTTCTTCGCGGGTTCTTGCAGCAATTCCCGGTCTCTTTCCTAGTCTTTGATTGGTAATGGCTTTTTCTAAAAAATTTATCAGTGTTTAATAAAAAATATATTTATAAATCATTTAGATGGGCAAAAGAGACCGGGAATTGCTGGGGTTCTTGTGAAGCCAGCCAGACCGGAAACCGACTATAAAGCTAACCGATTAATCTGAAAAGATGCGAAACCGGCTTCCATCCGGATCGGTAGGTCATAATCTACTTTGTGAGATCAATTCCACAAAAACCTCAAAGAATCTTTTTAATCATAATATATTCAATTAGTTACATATTGATCAGTAGGTTTTTTTAGCTTGTAAGGATGAAGCTAATGATTGTTTATCGCGGCATCGTCCATATATTATGACCATAAAGTCATCTTAAGAATGAGCGTCATCATCATGTGTACAGCCCCCGTCATTGAGGTAAAATCGCATGTTTCGGCGCTGTTGGCAGCGGTGGAGGCTGGTGAAGAGATTGCAATTACCCGCCATGAGCGTTCAGTGGCTCAGTTGATTCCCCCGCCAGTCCAAACGGCTGCTGATGCGTTTCGGCCCTTATGGGCCAGCGAAACCCTCGACAGATTTTAATTTGGCCGTTCCCGAGGATTCTCCGCCAGAATCTGTGGCAGCTTTCGATCGAGTGGCGTTGCAACCTTCACGAATTTGCGCGTGTACCAGGACTTAAAATTGAAAATTGGCTCTGATGCGTTGCGCTCATCATCCCTGCCATGACCATCGCTGACCGCCCCATCGCGCTAATTCCCGCCCATAACGAAGCCGCCACGGCCGGTACAATCGTTGCGCAAGTCCGGGAATTATGGAACTGTCCGGTCGTGGTCATTGACGATTGCAGCACCGACGCCACTGCCCAAGCCGCCCGCACAGCCGGCGCCACCGTCCTGCCGCTGACCATTCAACTCGGAGCCTGGGGCGCGATGCAAACCGGCCTGCGCTACGCCTTGCGCCAGGGCTACCGCACCGCTATCACCCTCGACGCCGATGGCCAGCATGAACCGGAAAGTATCGGCGCGCTGCTGGAACCGCTCGCCAGCGGCCAAGCCGATGTCAGCATCGGTGCTTTTCCGGAACGGGCCAGCCGGGCCCGCCGTTTCGCCTGGCGCTACTTTCGCGGCTTGACCGGATTGCACATCGAAGACATCACCTCCGGCTTTCGCGCCTACAATCACGCCGCCATGCGCATCCTGGCCTCCGGCGAGGCCAGCCTGTTCGATTACCAAGATGTCGGCGTGTTATTGTTGCTACGCCGTCAAGGTCTGCGGATCGTGGAGGTGCCCGTCCCCATGCAACGGCGCGCCAATGGCGCGTCACGTATCTTCCGCTCCTGGCGGGTCGTGGGAAAATACATGCTGCAAACCAGTCTGCTCTGCATCGCCCGGGCCGGCTACTACTCCCGGCCACTGGTTGACGATTAACCTTCTACCATGATCACGTACCAAATCACCTCGATGGCGATGGGGATTACCATTGCTGTCGTTATCCTCTACCTGGTTCGCCGCGATCACCTGCATGGTTCTTACGCCATCTGGTGGATCGGCGCGGCGATCACCATCGGTCTCCTGGGATTCTTCCCCCGCTTCTTCGATTATCTGGCGCTCTATGTTGGGGTTAGCTATCCACCGGTTCTGGCGATTGTGCTGGGCTTTGGCATGCTATTGGTGAAAATTCTGACGATGGATCTGGAACGCTCCCGGCAGGAACGGTTAATCCGCCGGTTAGCGCAACGGCTGGCCATGCTGGAGGCGCAGGGGCCGCTCAACGGCGCATCGTCCTCTTCTCCTCCTTATAAGACGGAGACGGAAGAATGAAGGCAATGCGTGTTCTGCACATTGGCAAGTTCTATCCGCCCTTCGCCGGTGGCATTGAACACTTCCTGGCCGACCTGCTGCCAGCGCTCAACCGGCACGGCGTCATCGCGGCGGCGCTGGTCCACGATGAACAACCGCGCCGGGGCGGCCAACAGCCCCTTCCTGGCGATCATCCGCCGGTCTACCGCGCTCCTTGCTACGGACGGCTGCTCTATGCGCCGGTCAGCCCGGCATTTCCGTTCTGGCTAAACCGGGTGATCCGGGAATTCCAGCCGGACCTGCTGCACCTGCATCTGCCCAATACCTCCGCATTCTGGGCATGGATGGTTCCGGCCGCCCGGCGATTGCCATGGGTGGTTCACTGGCACGCCGATGTGGTCGCCTCGGCCATTGACCGGCGTATGGCGTTGGCTTACCGGCTGTACCGGCCGTTTGAACAGCGCCTGCTCGCCGCCAGCCAAGCGATCATTGCCACCTCGCCCCCCTATCTGGAGGCCAGCGCCGCGCTGGCTCCTTGGCGCGCGCGCTGCCATATCGTCCCTCTGGGTCTTGACCCTGCGCGCATCGCTGACCCCGGTCCGGCAGCGCGGGAACGCGCCGAAGCTGGATGGGGAAGAACCAGCGCATTCCGCATCCTGGCCATTGGCCGCCTGACTTATTACAAAGGTCACGACATTCTCATCCGCGCCGCCGCCGCGTTGCCGGATACCCGTGTTCTGATCGTTGGAACCGGCGAACATCGCGACCGCCTAGCCGCCTTGATTCAGTCGTTGAATCTGAACGGACGGGTGCATCTGCCCGGCTTCCAGCCTGAGGCTGATTTGAACGCTCTTTTGGCCTGTTGCGATGTGCTGTGCCTGCCCTCGTTGGAGCGCACTGAGGCATTTGGACTGGTGCTGCTCGAAGCGATGCGCTTCGGCAAGCCGGTCGTCGTCAGCGATATTCCCGGTTCCGGCCCCGGCTGGGTGGTCAGCCAGGCGGACCACGGTGTGCCTGTTCCGCCGGGCGATCCCAATGCCCTGGCGATGGCGCTTCGGGAGCTGCAACACAACCCGGCGCAACGAACCGCGCGCGGTCAGGCGGGTCTGACCGCGCTGCGGGAGCAATTCGGTATTGAGCCGGTGGCGGCGGCGATCACCGGTCTGTATCGCCAATTGATGCCTGGCTGCCATGCTCCTGGCGCGTTGAACCCGCCATGAGAGGTGATGGGAGCACCGTCATGCTCCAAAACAGCAAGGCTGGGGCGAAATGCAGGAACACCCGGTTGATGCTGGTGTATTCCACGGCCCATAGATACGCCTCGGTCAAGAAAAACAGCACGAACAGCATGAGCAGCCCGGAACTGGTCACCATCATCCCCGCCAGCCGCCATGGTTCGGCAACCGCTCGCGGCAGACCGGCCAGCAGCGCAATCAGCAGTAGATAACCCAAAAGATGCCAGTTGCCGAGAATCAGCAGGTTACGAGCAACCGGCGCCCAGATATCATGGTAATGCAGCTCGAACCGGCCCAGCAGCGGTAGCTGAATCACCGCGGGCGTTAGCCGGACTTCGCCCCAGCCGGCCACAGTGAAGACCACACCGCCGGCGGCGAACCACAGCGCCAAAGCCAACAGGAACCCGCCCGCCAGCCAGAGCCAGTAGCGGCGCGGCGTCCACCCCGCCGCCGCTGCGGGAATCAGCAACAGCGCCCAGACCCATCCTTCCCGTTTGATCCACGGACAGGCCAGCGCCAGCAGCAATGCTAAGATGCCTTGCCAGCGGTCGCCGGTCCGCGCCCATTGGAGCAGTGCGCAAACCGCCAGACCGAACACCGCCGCCAGCCACAGATCGGCATACCCTGCTAAAGCAACATGGGTATCCAGCACCGGCAGCGACAGCAACAGCCAAACGAAGATCAGCGCAGTCAGCGGCGCTGCGCCCCAGAGCCGGGCCTGTCCGTAAAAACCCAGTCCCAGCGCGGCGGCTGCGCCCAGCCAGGGCAAATGGGCCACCGGCTCATACCAGGCGCCGGAGGCCAGCGCCGGCCATAGCGCGAATAGCGACACTGCATCGGGATATTCCCAGGCATGGACGGTGTAGACCGAACCGCTCCCGTCCGCTAGCCAGCGCTCGGGACTGACGAAGGGGACCAGTTGCTGTAGCTCCGACCAGGTCCGCGCCCGCACTGCCCATGTGGTCCAGGCATCCCAGGGATACAGCGGCCGCAACCAGACTTCCTGCGCCAACAAGAAGAAGCGCCCGCCCAGCCACGCCAGGAGAAGCAAAAAAATAACGTGTTGCCCTGTTCTGCTTAACGTCATCTTCTCTTGCAGCAGAAGGGGAGGAGGGGAGGGCGCACGCCTTCGCCATGCCAGTCCGCCGCCTGCCAGTCCCAGCAACGCGAGAACCAGGACCGGCCCCGTAAAGTTGAGCGGCCCGCCTAGCATTGCCTGGACGCGCACGAGCAGGATGGCTGCTAGCAGTCCCAGGAAATAACCATAACCCAACGCCAATGGCCAGCCGCCTGCGGACGTATCCCGCCATAATGCCCGCACCCACAGGCTCCCCGCCAGCCACGGAATGCCCAGTGCCAATGCCACTTGCAATCCTGCCATCACCTGTCAGTCTCCACGCACCCGAAACAGCGCTCCCGATGGAGCCGAATACCGTATCTCGGCCGGCAGCCGTTGATTCTTCCATTCCAGCGCCTGCCCCTGACGGTCATAGCGCACGCCTGGCAGCGGCGCTAGAATCAGGACATAGTTGCCTTCACGCGCTTGATCCGGAGGGGGCGGCTGCGAAAATCCCATGTAACCATTATGCGGCAGCAGATGGTAACGGGCGCGGCCCGCCAGAAACCCGGCAGGATCGTTGCTGACGATGAATAGCCGCACGGGCTGTTCCGGCAGCCGCCGCCGCACTTCGAGCAAGAACCGGTAAAATTCGCCATCCAGATCCGCCAGCCGCCGCCCGGTCATTTCTTTACCGGCAAAGCGCTCTACAGTCCGCTCCAGCCGCTTGGCCAGCTCCCACTGCCAGCGCAGATCCAGCAGGAACCAGCCAAACAAGAACAGAGCCGCGTAGGGCAGTAATGCGCCCGGCCGCCCGCGCGGCGGATTGAGGGCCGCATACAGCGCGCTGCTGAATCCGATCCATAACGCCACGATCAGCACCGGGGGGAACAGCGCGTCCAGCGGCGCGCCCGACGCGTAATTGATCGATCGCTGGCTCCAATCCTCGAAGGCGCGCCATTCGTCCAGCGCCCAGCCCCATAGTTCCCTGGCCGTCAGCGGCGCGGCCTGCAATTCCAGCTGCTTGACCACCAGCGGCGTTGCGAAAGCACCGCGTACTGTCAAGCCGATAGCGGCAATCCGCCCTTGCCAGTGAGGTTCCGTTTCCAAATCGATCGTTCCTTGGCCGGTCAGCGGGAGTTGCCGTTGCCGCAATGTGCCCGGCTCAGCCAGAGTGACCCAGACTAACCACAGCTCACTGCCAGGCTCTAAGCCTTCTATGCCTTCTATCTGCCATGATAGCTGGCGAAACAGCGTTGCCCGGACCAGGCGTTCCACCAGCCCCTGCGCGGCCGCTTTTCCATCCGGCCCCGGCTGACGGATTTCCAGACCGGCTGGAACCGGCCCGCCCTGGCCGCTGGCCAACTGTAGCCCGGTCCCGGTCAACCGCACCGGCGGCGCCACGACCGGCAATCCGCCCATCCGGTAGAACAGCAGAATGGCGAGCACCGTCAGCCCGGCGCCCAGCGTCAATGCGGTCAACCATAGTAAAAACCGCTTCAAATGTTTGGCCGGATCAGCCGGCGTTTTCATCAACGTCGTTCCTTGTCATTTCTTGCAATAACCCAGGCAAGGCACGCTCCAGATCCCAGACGGGCTGGTAGCCCAGTTCATTGACAATCCGCCGGGAATCAAAACAGGCCCAGCCCAGCAGTTTATCCAGCATCGCCGACATCTTAGGCTCGCGGCGGCCGATCAGCCAGCACAGGCGGTCCGCCAGTTTCGCCCCGCCTCCTAACACGGCTGCCGGAACGGCCCAGCGCGGTACAGGACGGCCCAGCGCCTGACGGATCAATTGATACAGTTCCCGTCCCGAGTACGGCCGGCCATCGGTGACGAAATAGGTCTGGCCAGCAGCGGCAGGATGAGCGGCCGCCAGCAGCAACGCCTGAATGACATCATCGGCATGGACCAGCGACCGGCGATTGCCCGTCTCCGGCAACGGCGGCAGCCAGCCCCGGCGCATCGCTGCAATCAGCCGCGCTAAATTGGCCTTCATTCCCGGCCCATAGACCAGCGCAGGCCGTAGATTGACCGTATGCATTCCCGATTCACGCCCCACGGCCAACACGCGCTCCTCAGCAGCGCGCTTAGCCTGACCGTATGGCGTGTCCGGCGCGGCATCCCAGTCTTCACCGGCGCAATGCGGGCCGGGATCGCCGGTGGCCTTGACGCTGCTGAGAAATACGCATCGCTGAACCCCTGCCGCGTGCGCGGCATCCATTAAATGAAATGTCCCCACAGCATTCACAGCCCAATGCCGGGCTGCAACCTCTGGCGCGTCGCGGGCATCGGCATGCGCGAAGCCCGCGATGTGAAACACCGTGTCGATTTCCGTACAGGCACGGGCTAGGCTGGCCGGGCTGGCTAAATCGCCAGCAGCTATTTCCACGTCCTGCGGATTCCAGGAATCCCGGTTCCTGATGCCCGGTGCTCTCGTCAACACGCGCAACCGCGCCCCCTGTTCTCTGAGTGCAGCGGCCAGCCGGCGGCCAATGAACCCGGTTGCGCCCGTGACCAATACCGGACGGTTCTGAAAAAATTCCCCGCTTACCACCAGCGCCATCCATGCTGATAGAAGAACCGCACGGCCGCGCGTAGAAACAGACCGATATGGCGCAGTCCTTTGCGGGCGGCATGACCGCCCAGGTGAACGATCCGCACCTGCGGCACATACGCTAGCCGCGTCACCGCCGCTAAGCGCAGGCTCAAGTCAAAATCCTCGAAATAGAGAAAATAATCCGGGCGGAAGCCCTCCACCTGTTCCAGCGCTGCCCGCTGGCATAGCATAAAACAGCCGCTGGCAATGGGCGGGTCCCACAACACGCTATCATCATTCATCTGATCGCGCAGTTCATAGCGATCCAGCCGGGTTTGCCACCGGTGCCGCAGCCAAGCCGGGGCAAAGCCGCGCAGCGCCAGATCCAGCACGGTTGGATAGCGCTTGCACAGGTATTGCCGCCGCCCTTGGCCATCTCGCGCCGCAGGTGCGATCAGACCAGCTTCCGGATGCGCCGCCAGAAACGCCAGCCCCTCGCTTAAGGCATCCTCTTCCACCAGTACGTCGGGATTGAGAATCAGATGAACGCTCCCCTTGCCCCGGAAAAACGCCAGATTATGACCGGCCCCGTAGCCGGCATTGCCTTGCCCGCTCAGTAATTCCACAGCTGCCGGCAAGTCTGCGGCATGCAATATCGCCTGCAATGGCTTCCGCCAGCCGGAACCGGGGCCATTATCGATTAACGTGAGATGCGCTTCAGCCAGCAACCCGCGCTGTTTAGCATGACGTAACGCCCGGTTCAAATGCGCCAGCATGGTTGCCAGCACCGCCAGATCGGGGGAATAGGTGACGATCGCGATCGACAGCGCAGAATTCGAGGAAGCCGCCTGCCGTGCTGCTAGCGTCGCTTGGGCGGCTGCCACGGCCTCCGCAGGAACCTGCTCAGCCGTCTCTCCCGCATGGGCGGCGGGGACCGCGGTCACGAGAAACTGATAGACCAGCGCCTCAGGCCGGTCAAGCAAGGCGTGAATCATGGCTGGCGGCAATGTTTCAGCCCAACCGCTGCCGCTCCAGGCATTGGCAAACTCGGAATGACGCAGATCCATGACGGTCGCGTCCAGCGCCACTGGCCGTAACCCGCAGGTTTCCAGCAGCCGGAGTAAAGAAGTCCGGGTGAAAAAGCGGAGATGGGTTTCGTCAAGCAGACCTTCGGGCCGGTAGCGGAAATCACCGGCTAGCAATTCGGCGATTAAACCCGCGTAAGCCACATTCGGAACCGACAGTAACACCCGGCCGTCCGCTGCCAGTAGCCCCGGTAATTGCGCCAGTAAATCACCGGGTTGGCGCAGGTGCTCCAGGATGTCGGCGCAAATGATGAAATCGTACTGCAAGCCGGCGAAACAGCCGGTCAGCGTGAGCTGCTCCAGATCGGCGCATTCCAGGTGGCGGTACCAGGGCACAGCTTCGGCAACCGCGGCGGGATGGCATTCAACCCCATCGGTCACACAATGCAGCACTTCCGTTAGATAGCGGCCGAGAACGCCCGGACCGGCCCCCAAATCCAATACCCGGCTACCGGGAGGGATCAGGCGCGCGAACCTGGCCAGCGAATCCTGACCGTTCGGGTCCAGGGTGCGATGGTAAACGTGAGCTGTGTGAGCAATCATCATGCAATATCATCCTGTATCAGCCGCCGCCGCGCCGGTAGAGCGCCCGCCAGTCCCGGCTCATCATTTGGCGCAGAACGCCGGTGGAAATCCGGCGTCCGGCCTGAATCGCGCGCCGCTGCCGCCAGCAGCGCGGCAAACCCCGCAAAGCGTCCCATTTAGCGCGCAGCAGGACGCTGCTTTCTCCGCGCCGGGCGTACCACAGCACGGAAGCCAAATTGAGTAACAAATGGTGCAGCAAGTACCGCCAGAGCAAGGAGCCAGGCATATTTTTGCACCAGGTCCACACTAAGTTGCGATGGCCATGATAGAGCGAAAATGGGCTGCGCCGGCCCGTCACTGCCGAGCCGACATGCCGGACCACTGCGTCCGGCGCATACCAGCAATGATAGCCAAGCAGCCGCAGCCGGAATCCCAGATCGACATCCTCGAAATAGCAAAAGTAGTCCTCATCGAAGCCGCCCGCTTCGAAAAACGCCGCGCGCCGGTACAAGGCTGCTGCCGCACAAGGGGCGAAAATCTCTCCCGCCTCCGCTTCGCCATCCACCACCCGCCGGCCATGATCGCGCCGCCAAGCCAGGCCGCTGACGTGATAGACATCGCCTGTGCCATCCAACCGTCCGGGGTCGCGGGCATCCACCAGGCGGGCGCCAAAACTGGCGCAATCGGGATGCGCCTTCACCGCCGCGAGCCAGCGCTCCAGCCAATCCGGCGCCGGGAAGGCATCGGGATTGAGCAGGGCCAGCCATTCCACATCGCCCGCCCAGCGGGCCGCAAGATTGTTGGCGGCGGCGAATCCCCGGTTTTGATCCAGCTTCACCCAGGTTACTTCAGGATAATGGCGTTCCAGCCCATCGATAGAGCCGTCACAACTGGCGTTATCTACGACGATCACCCGTGCTGGACGGCAGGTCTGGAGATGCAAATGGCGCAGACATTCGCCTAGCAGTGATCCGCTATTGAAGTTAACAATCAGTACCGCCACGCGGGCTGCTGTTTCCCGCTGCCCCTGGTCCGGTTTCACATCGGCCGGTAATGCCATAGAATACGCATCATTCAAAAGACTGTTTCCAGCAGGATTGCCACAATAGCCGCTACATCCAGCCGAAATCAACCTCGCTGCCTTCGCCCCTACCGCTTGCAGAATCTTACCCAATAACCTCATGCCCAGCAGAATCCGGGTCCTGGCCAGCCGGACCGCCCGTTCCTTCTATCGCCGATTGCCGTTGCCATTGCCGGTTAAGTGGCGTCTGAAATCATTTTTATACCGCCATTTCGGGTTGTTGCTTAAGGACAGCGCCAATTATCAACAGTGGCTGGCGCAAACCGCCGCGGCCCAGTCTGCGACGGTGAGAACATCCGGTCCCGTTGCCTCGTTGCCGCCGCACCCTGTTCCACCGCCGATGTTGGATATTGGCCCGGAAGGCGTTGCCGGTCTGGCGGCGGCGCTCCGCTTCGTTGTACCCGAAGAACCCGAAGTTTCAATCATTATTCCGGCATACAATCATATTGAGTACACGATCCGCTGCCTGGCGGCAATCCAGCGTTGTCCATCCGAAGCCGCCTGCGAAATCATTGTCGTAGACGATGCCTCCAGCGATGCAACCGGATCGCTGCTCAGTTGCATCCCGGGATTGCGCTACGTCCGCAATCCGGAGAATCAGGGTTTCCTGCGCACCGCCAATCGTGGCGCCGGATTGGCCCAGGGCCGCTATCTGCTATTGCTGAACAATGATACCCAGGTGCAACCCGGCTGGCTGGATCGCCTGCTGGATACCTTCACCACGGTGCCGGAAACTGGCATCGCCGGCGCTAAGCTGATCTATCCCAGCGGCCACCTGCAGGAAGCCGGGGCCGCGCTGCGCCCGGATGGAACAGTCGATCTCATTGGCCTGAACGATGATCCGGCCAAACCGCTGTACAATGGTGTTCCACGGAGCGTGGATCATTGTTCCGGGGCTTGCCTGCTGATCAAAACAGCGCTGTTCCGGGAACTGGGCGGCTTCGACGAGCGTTACGCGCCTGCGTACTACGAGGACTGTGACCTATCGCTGCGGGTGATCGAGCGGGGCCTAAAGGTGATCTACCAGCCGGCTGCGGAAGTCATTCATCACCTTAGCATCACGACGGACCAGGACGGTCACAAATTGCAGCAAATCGAACGCAACCGGGCGATCTATCTGGAGCGCTGGCGTAAAGTCCTCAAGGCCCGCGACCGGGTCCGGCTGATCGCCTTCTATCTGCCCCAGTATCATCCGATCCCGGAGAACGACCATTGGTGGGGTAAGGGTTTCACCGAGTGGACCAATGTCACCAAAGCCATCCCCAATTTCACTGGCCATTATCAGCCGCGCCTGCCTGCTGATTTAGGCTTCTACGACTTGCGGGTTCCTGAAGTCCGCGACGAACAGGCTACCCTGGCCCGGCAATATGGGATCTATGGCTTCTGTTATTACTATTACTGGTTCGCTGGCAAGCGCCTGCTGAACCGGCCACTGGACGAAGTGGTGCAATCCGGTCATCCAGACTTTCCTTTCTGCGTCTGCTGGGCCAATGAAAACTGGAGCCGGCGCTGGGATGGTCTTGACACCGAAATCCTGATTGCCCAAGAGCATTCTGATGAAGATGATTTGAGCTTTATCCGTACCTTGGAACCTGCTCTGCGTGACCGGCGTTATATCCGCGTCAACGATCGGCCGCTGTTGCTGGTTTACCGCCCGAACCTGCTGCCGGACCCCGCCCGGACCGCTGATCTCTGGCGGCGATCCTGCCAGGCGTCAGGGCTGGGTGAATTGTATCTAGCAGCCGTGCAAAGCTTTGGAGTCACTGACGATCCGCGCAGCTTTGGCTTCGACGCCGCAGTGGAATTCCCGCCGCATGCCATGGCGATCATGGCCGAGCGGCCAGCGGAGATGCTAAATCCTGATTTCCAGGGCATATTTTATGACTACCCAGCGACCGCTGATTTTTTCATGAACCGGCCACCGATGCCTTACCCGTTTTTCCGCACCGCCATGCCGTCTTGGGATAATACGGCCCGCCGTCAAGATACCAGCAACATTTTTCTGCATGCCGAGCCTGTATATTACGAGCGCTGGCTAAAGCGGCTGGTCGAGGAAACCCGCTGGTTCCGGGAGGGGGATGAACGGTTGTTATTCGTCAATGCCTGGAATGAATGGGCTGAAGGTACCCATCTGGAGCCGGATCGCCAGTATGGCCACCGTTACCTGGAAGCCACGCGGAATGCTTTGGGATCACTGCGATGTTAGGCACCGGCTGGGTGATCCGCCTGCGGCGGCTGATGGGCGCTATCCGCACCGCGCTGGCCCGGCACACTGGGTTGATGCGCCTACTGCGGCGAACGGGAGTTGTGTTGCACGAGGAAGGCTGGGCCGGGGTCCGCTTGCGGGCGCGATTGCTTTTCAGCGTACAACCTGATCCGGGCCTTGAGCAGCCCCTTGCTCTGGGGACCGTACCGGCAGATAGCGCCTTGCCTGCACCGGAACAGGTACCCGGCTGGCGGCATATCTGCCGGCCCGGCTTGCCGCCAGGTGCAGTACTGATCGGCCATCCCTACGCGGTACTCGGGCGGGCTGAAGATGTGCGCACCGGTGCTTGCGCCTTTGCCGCTGCCCATATCCCTTTTGCTCTGCGCAACACGTTTGGAGAGTATGGCAAGGAAATGGCGGTTCTACACCGGGATTTCCCGTTGATGGACCGCATCGATCCGCAAGCAGCTTACAAAGCCAACATCTTTTTCCTGAACGCTAACGAGATGGGGGATGCCTTTACCCATCTGGGTGCTGACGCCTATGCGGGCCGCTACAACATTGGCTACTGGGCCTGGGAGCTCAGCCAGTTCCCAGAGGCTTGGCAGGGGGCATTTCGCGACCTGGATGAAATCTGGGCGCCCTCTCGCTTCATTCAACAGGCGGTCGCTGACAAAGCGCCATGCCCGGTGGTGTGGATGCCCCTGGCAGTGGAGCCGGTCAGCCCGGCTCCATTGTCCCGCGCGTATTTCGGCTTGCCTGACGACCGTTTCCTGCTGCTGTTTTTCTTCGATTTCCGCTCGTTTATCCAGCGCAAGAATCCCTGGGCGGCTTTGCGTGCCTTCACGGCTGCATTCCAGGACGATGCTTTAGCACCGGTCAGCTTGGTGATCAAGATGAACGGTATGGACGCCTGCCCTGAGGATTACCAGGCTTTCCTGAATTCGGATGCAGTGCGCGATCCTCGGGTGATCCTAATCGACCGGGTCATGGATGGCGGAGAAATCAAGGAATTGGTGCGGCTGTGTGACTGTTTCCTGTCGCTTCATCGTTCGGAAGGTTTCGGCCGTGGGCTCGCGGAAGCGATGTATTTTGGCAAGCCGGTGATCGCCACTGGCTACTCCGGCAACCTCGATTTCATGAACGAAGCGAATTCTTGCTTGGTGGATTGCACGCTGATTCCCGTAGGGGCGGATGCGTATCCCCACGGCGCGGGTCAACGTTGGGCCGAACCGGATGTCGAGCAGGCGGCCTGGTATCTGCGGCGGCTGGTTGCCGATGCCGCCTATACGGCGGATCTGGGTCAGAGAGCGGCACACTACATCCGGACATACCACAGCTTTGCTGCGGCTGGCGCCCGCCACCGGCGGCGGTTGGAGCAACTGGGACTCTTGAACTGAGTATGGCGCCGCGATTAATAATGAACAGAAAAAATCTGGAGCCTGATGTTCGATTACCAGGAATACATGGCTTGCGTGCGGTTGCTGCGCTTACTGTTGTTATGTTTCATGTTTGTGGCATACACCAGCTTGAATTACCAGCATTTTTTTCGCTTGTTAAGACGCATTTCGGGCTAGGCGTTCAACTTTTTTTTGTATTAAGCGCGTTTTCTATTTTTTTTAGCACACACCATCGTGTTGGACAATCACACTGGATTCAGGATTATTTTATTCGCCGTTTTTTTAGAATCGCACCGTTTTTCTATCTGATGATTCTAGTCTGGTGTTTATTTTCATTCTTTGAATTTAATCATATTTTTCCAGTGCATGAGATATTGTTCAATTTCCTTTTTCTTTTCAATTTTTTTCCAGGAAATCATGAGAGTATTGTTTGGGCTGGCTGGACAATTGGTGTTGAAATGGTTTTCTACATATTAATGCCAGCAATGCTCTTTTATATCCAGAAAATCCGGCTGGCAATGGTGCTGTTTTTTTTAGGATCGCTGATCAGTATAGAAGCGCGAATAGCGTATGAAGCGCAAGGCGAATTGTTAAGGAATTATGGTCATCATGCCTTTCTTACCCAGTTCGGCATCTTCTGTGCTGGAATAACAGCATATTTCCTGTATTGGCGGCGCAATGCTTATCCGCAGTTGATGGATAATAAAATATTCTATAATTCAATGTCTATTGCGGGTCTTTTATTAATGGTTTCGTTGATCTTATTTTCGACAGAAACCCTGATAAATTTTGGTAGGGCTGATACTCTTGTTTGGGCAATTGCATTCGCATTACTGAGTGGCGGCCAAGCTGGATATCCTTGGTTGATATTTGCGAATCGATTCCTGTTTTTTTTAGGAGAACGTAGTTTCAGTATTTATCTTCTTCACCCGCTGGTGATATATCAGATGAAACCAATCTACCTTTATCTTTATTCACAAATAAGTCATTCTGGTATAGCTTTTATAGCCTGTGTAATTGTTACTATTATGGTTCTCATTCCAATGATTACCCTTAGTTATTCACTTATCGAGTATCCTGGGGTCAGGGCAGGCAAAAAATTGATATTTTTTTTAAAAAATTGCAATCATCCAATCCCCCCGCCTTTTGCCTCTCTTCCGCACGCGGACGAGGAGAGTGAACCATTACAAAAAACAAAGGCTTGAATGTGAAAAAATAGCTTGACATTTAATTTTGCAACTGTTCAAAATTGTTAATCTATGTAATATTCAGGAGCAACGAGTGGATTTCCTTAATCTGAGCCTTAATGATGATGAATGGGGTGATTTGATGTTCGGAGAGAGTGCTCCTCTAGCACTTCCCCCAGATTTACTTCAGACAAACTGGTGTGGCTCATCGGGTAAATCTTTAGCAGCACAAACGGTTGCATTTTATCAGTTAATTAAGCATAGCTATGAGCAACATGCGGGATTGCCAATAAAAAATGTCAAGTTACTCGATTTTGGTTGTGGATGGGGACGAATTATCCGTCTTTTTCTGAAAGACATTGTTCCTGAACAAATCTATGGTTGCGATGTTGACCGTGACATTTTGCAATGGTGTCAAAGCATACCTGGAAACTTTACTGTTTCAGAGCCACGCCCAAAAACGCTGCCATTTTCTACAACGTTTGATCTCATTTATGCATTTTCAGTCTTCACCCATCTGGGTAAAGAGACACATATGGATTGCCTCAGGGCGCTTCATGCAGGGCTGCGAGTTGGTGGAATCCTGATTGTTACAGTGCGTCCTAGAGAGTTTATCTCTTCGCGAGGTATTGAATTTAGAAATCTTCCAGATCACGAGATTGATAATCTTTTAGGAAGATTCGATGACGGTCAGTATGTGCATATTCCATATGTCATGGAGCCTGTTAGAGGGGAAATTCCCTATGGGGATACTGCAATACCCGAGCAATATATACTTAATCACTGGCAACTCTTCTTTGATGTTATCGATTTTTCTCCTTTCTTAGCGGACCCAATGCAGATTTCTGTAATACTGCGTAAGAAGCAGTAAAATTCAGGCCAGAGTCTTTACAGCCAGCAGCATCTTCGTAGCTCAACATCGGTGAATCGCTAAAATGAGGATTACCGGTAACGCCCGTTTCGTATCACGGGCTCTGCTATATTGCTAGCCGGGTGTTTAGGTATCTGGTGCTGCATTTGCGGCTTTCATCAGCCGGCCGAGCCAGCGCAGTGGCCCAGTCAGCTTCCAGGATGTAGACGCTTGCAGATCTGCGAGATTGGCGCGTAAGGTCGAGGTTTCGTTAAAAAGCACCGCACGCTCGCCATGACAGCGCTCTAATTCGACAGCCATCTGTTGCAATCCGGTTTGGTGTTCCTCAATCAGTTCAGCTGTCATGCGCGCATGATCGGCTTGTTGCTGTGCCAAAACTTCTTCGAGCCGTCCTATCTCGGTTTGCCGCCATGCTTGTTCATCCTTTAGCCGCCGCAAGGCTCCAAGAAACTCTTGCGCCGTACTCTTGGAAAGCCGTTGTTGTGGATATTCGACCGCAAGAATCTGCTGCAAAACTTCCAGCAGACCGGTGCGATTCAGCATATCCAGACTGGAGCCTAGCTCTGAATGAGGCGGATAGTAATAGTCTGCTTCCAGCACCAGCGCTTGCCAGTCTCCCGTGGGGGCTGCTCCAGCCAATGCTGAGAGTGGCTCAATGTACTGCCGTAGATAGTTTTCAGGCGTCATGAGCTAGCTCCACTAAGGTATGGCTCCTTCCTCGTAGCAGATTCACGAATAAATCGTTGCACTCTGCTATAGGCGTATCCCAATTCAGCAGCCAGGCATGGGGATAATCAGCCAGCCGTTCGCTGAACGCCCCCAGCCGGGGCGCTACGATGGGCAAGCCTGTCACCAAGGCATAGCTGAGCGTATAGGAATATGTTTCCGGACACTGGGCAGGAAAAAAAATCACATCCGGCCGTTCTCGGCCGATCAGCAATGGCAATTCGGCATCGTTATACGGCCCGGAAAAAGACAGCGGTATCTCCGGCTCCTGCCGTACATCCCGGTCGGCATGGCCGATCACCCGGAAGAACAGCGGCAGACCACGCGCCTGGGCATTAGCCGCGCAGGCTTCCAGCCGATGTAATCCCTTGATCAGGGTCAGGCGGCCTAGCACTAGAATTTTGAGTTCACCGCATGGTGGCGCGCGCGGCACGGGCACGGCTAGTGCCGGCTCCGGGTGCGATAACCTGACATAGCGGGCGCCGGGAACGTAACGGCGCATCCGCGTTTCCATGTCCTGCGATGCGACGATCACGCGATCAGCGCCGGTTAGTAATCCTCTCAACGATGCGCGCCAAGTGACAATGTCAAGTCCCCACAAAGCAGGGCGCTCAGCAAGACAGGCATTACAGCCGTCCACATTAGGCTCGCCACAATAACGGCCGTCTTGAAGCGTCAAAGTATATTGAGGGCAAATGGGGTAATAATCATGCAGGGTAAAGTCGTAAGGTAGGTTTAAATCCTGAGGCAATTGCAGGATTTGCCGGTTCATCCCGATGACATGATGAATATGGAGCCGCACAATATCCAGGGACTTAATAAAACCCAGCAGCTTTGGATAAGCGTAAGGCAAGGTAAAATAGGTTATGAATTCCTCACCGCTGCGCGCCCATTCGATGCTGACGCCATCAGGTCCGGCTGGCCTCAAAATCATTACTTCAAAATCCGGTTCCAGAATCCTCGCCAGATCCTGAATATGTTTCTCCGTGCCTCCACCCCAGGTATGCGTGATAAACAATATTCGGGGGCGTGGTGAATGGACCAGCCGGAACCCATCAACGCGCCGCCGCAGGACCCGGGCCGGGTCCCGGGTGCAGTATTCGCCGATGACGCCTAAATAATTGGGATACCGCTCCAGTATTCTCTGCTCAGCCTCGGTGCATAACGCCGCGGTTTCGCTACCGAAAGACACTCCACCCTGGTGATAAACGAAAACATCTGCGCACAATAGATGTTTGAACCCGGCCTCCGTGGCGCGCAAACAAAATTCATTTTCCTCGCCGTAACCTCTTTTGAAAACCAGAGCGTCGAAATAACCAACCTCTTTCAGACAATTCCGCCGGATATACATGCAAAAACCCACAGCCGTAGGCATCTCAATGGCCAATTCGGCATTGACTTCGGCGAACGCACGATCCAAGCGGGCTAACGGCCAGCCTTTGGGTAATGGATTGCTCTGGTTAAAGCGGGGGTAGCTGCAAATCGTGGCATTGTTGGAGAAGGGGGTTACGGTACCGGTCAGCGGATCGCTGCTAGCACAGTGGCGCAACCGGTCCAGCCAGTCGCCATGCACCTCGGTATCGCTGTTCAGCAGCACCACATCGCGGTCTGGATGGAGAATCATGCCCCGGTTAACCGCGTTGACGAAACCGGTATTGGCCGGATTTTCCAATAGGGTAATAGCGCCGCTTCCGGCCAGATCGCGTAACCAGGCGGACAAGTCCAGCTCCGGACTGCAATCATCGATGACGACGATTTCGCAGGCAGTGTGCTGCGGGAATGCTAGTACGCTCTCCAGACAGCATCGGGTCTCGGCCAATCCTCGATAGACGGGAATGATCACATCCACTACAGGCATGATAGCCGCAGTCGATTGCATGTCAGTAGCTACTGTATTCATTCCTGAACCGTTCCAGAATTTCGCTGGTCCTGCCTGGATCCCTTATTTATCCGGGTTGATCCGCCTTAGATAGCCCTTCGGGTTCCAGGTGATGAGAAAGGATTCCCTGCTCCGGTCAATCTCGAAGTTTCTATTCTCTTTGACAAAGGCTTCAATCGCCTCATAAGGACCTGGATTTGGCCCTACCGGTAATCCATGATGGCAAATGCTGTCTTCAACGATAAAGTAGTCGCCTGGTTTCAAAAGAACCGAATAGGTGCGTAATACCTTCAATGTGTTTTGATAGGCATGAGAGCTATCTTCAATGATCAGTACTCTATCATTTGCAGCGATCAATTTTGCTACATCGATAAAACGCTGACAGGCATCTCCTTCAATAAAGGTAATTCTACGATGATTTTTTACAGAATCGGGTATTCCTTCATGCGAGAGATCGATACCGATAATTTTGCCTCTACCCAGCAGATCGCAAATATGTGCTAAAGAGAGAGTGCTTCCGCCGCTTGCATTACCGATTTCAATAATAATATCAGGCTGATTTTCATATATCAGTTCCTGATAGACCCAATGATCCAGTGGATTTTTTAACGCCTTCACGCCCCAATAGGTTGTCTGATTCATAATCCGGTCTTGCATGACCGCTAGCGCTTTCCTTAGCGGCATGTCCAAATTTTCTTCCATATAGTCAGTCATATCTGTTCTCTCTTAGCGGGTTCGCCGCCAATACACGCCCGCCCAATCGATCTCATGGATCTGATCTGCGATGCCATGTTTTTGGCGAAAATCATCGACTGCGGCGCGGCAGCCAGGCACCACTTGGTAGTCGTCAATAATGATATAACCGCCAACTGATAGCTTTGGAAAGAGATTCGCTAATGCATCCCAAGTCGATTCATACATATCACCGTCGAGGCGTAATACCGCTAATGCATCTGTAGGAATATTAGGAAGGGTATCTCGAAACCATCCTTTGATAAACACGACCTGCTCATCCAGCAGTCCATACCGCTCGAAGTGGGTCTTAACTTCGTCTAAGGAGACTGCTAGATAAGCGATCTTATGGTGAGCATCATCGGCATCTTTTGGAAATTGCAGGGGATTTGGTGCAGGAAGGCCCTCAAATGAATCTGCTGCCAGCACCCGCCTGTCCGTCACACCATACGCCTTCAAAATCGCTCGCATGAAAATCGCCGCGCCACCCCGCCAAACACCGGTTTCGATTAAATCGCCTGGGATTTCCTCAGTAATCACTTTTTCGATACAATATTGCAGGTTATCAAGGCGCTTCATCCCAATCATCGTATGAGCCGTGCAAGGCCAATCCTGGCCGTTTTCACGCAGTTGCCTGACGTAAGTTAGCGGGTGCTGGGCGTTGATATTTGGATCTTCATAGATACTGTTCGTGAGTATCTTCTTCATCAAATCGAGGTAAAGCGTCGCCGTTGCATGCATAGTGAAGTCCTAGATTTGCTGAGAAACTGAAGGTGCAGGATGCATCACGTCAATCAGTCTTCGCCGTTTCAACAAATCAAATGTTTATGAAGAAATGACAGTCAGTTCGATCCCAAGCATCGGGATGCCGACCAGTCCATAACCTTGGCGCACACTGCTGGCATGAGACTTAAAAACCAGCACGTCGCTGCACCAGCAATGAGTAATATGATCGTGTTGCATACCTGATGCAGCAGCGATATCTATTGCATAATCGCCAACAGGCAATACGGGCATGCGGAAAGTAAATCGCGCCATCAATCCCTGACCGGTCATCAACGGCTGGGGATTGGTGGAATAGGTCAGGTACGTGTTATCGCCAAACAGATGCTGGCCCAACCGGTCTTTGACGAGAAAGCCAATAATCGGGCTGTCAAGATCCACCAAGGCCAGTGCATGCACAATTAAAGTGACTATTTCACCACCTACCACCCACTGCAGGACACCGCCCTGTTGATCTTCGAAGCAGGCATCCACGATGCGAATAGCCCCTGTCCCGTAAGCGCCGGCTTGAGGGTGAAAGGCGAACAGTTCTATGTCATTACGAAAACGGGTTTGATTCAAAAACGCCAGCCGCTGATCCACCCTATCGGCGGCGGTGCGGCGATCCACAGCCGCTGCCAGCTGATTCGATCGGGGTTGTTGCTGTGCCTGCTCCATTCCAGGGGTCTGGGTCTGAAACAGCTTTGCCAGATAATGCTCGCACACGTCCTTAGCCGGCCCTGCCTCGCAGACCTGTCCCTGCTCCAGCCACAATACCCGGTCGCACAGGTTAATAACGGCGGCTGTATCGTGGCTGACAAAGAATAACGTGCCGTGCTCCTGAAACTTGCGAAGAAAACGCATACATTTTTGGACGAAGAATACATCTCCGACCGCTAAGGCTTCGTCGATAATCAGGATGTCAGCGCGGACGTGGGCAGCAACGGCGAAGGCCAGCCGTACCGCCATGCCGCTGGAATAGGTCTTGACCGGTTGGTCGATGAACTCACCGATATCGGCGAAGGCCAAAATTTCTGGCAGGTAATGTTCAACCTCACCATCGTCGAGGCCAAGGATAGCCGCGTTCAAATAGACGTTTTCACGGCCGGTGAATTCCGGATTAAAGCCTGTGCCTAGTTCCAGGAGCGCCGCTACCCGGCCGCACACCGTCACGGTGCCCGTAGTCGTGGTCAAGGTGCCGCATAACAATTTGAGCAGAGTGGATTTACCGGAACCATTGCGGCCAATGACCCCGACAGTCTCACCACGCCGTACTGTGAACGATACGTCCCGCAGGGCCCAGAATTCGCGGTAATAGCGGCGGCGGCCACGCCATAACATTTGTTTCAACCGGTCCTGCGGCCGGTCATAGATATGGTAGCATTTGCCGGCACTCTCAACCTCGATCACCGGGTCAAATCTGGCTGGCGCCTCGAACACACGCTCAGAGGACATCGGCAAAGCCCTTGCGGGTGCGAGCGAACCACCAGACACCCAGCAATGCAGTGAACCCTCCCGCCGCCAGACTAACAAGATAGGGTGTCCAGCCCGGTGCCTGGCCAAACAGGATGATGCCCCGGGTTTGTTCGATAGCCAGCGCCAGCGGATTGAGCTGCAGCCAGGGGCGCATCGCCTCGGGCAGTGCTGCAACTGGATAGAACACCGGACTGAGAAACATCATCAGTTGCACCAGCGGTATGATTAACTGTTGAATATCACGGATATAAACGCCTAGCGAGGCCAGAAAACCGCTCAATCCGAGTACAAACAGCACGAGCGGCAAAACCATTAATGGCAGTAGCATCACGGTCCAGCTTAAGCCCGAACCAAGAGTCTCCTGCAGCAATAAAATCACCAGCAAAGTAGCTGTCAGGGTTAACAGAGCCGAAGCGACCATGACCCCTGGCAGCATCTCCAGCGGAAAGACGACGCTCTTGACATAGTTCTGGTGCGCCAAGATCAAGCCTGGCGCCCGGCTTAAACATTCGGCTAAAAAGTTGTAAAGCGCCATGCCCACGAATAGCACCAGCGCTAGATCACCCAGAGAAGCGTCGCTCCGCCCTGCCCAACGCATCTGGAAGATCACACCGAAAAAGAAAGTAAACACCAGCAGCGATAACAATGGCAGCAGTAACGACCATAGCAACCCTAGATAAGAGCCCCGGTAACGTTCGGCGAAATCACGCCGCAGTAATTTGATGAACAGTTGGCGCTGCAGCCAGCACTGGTGAAAAACCCGGTACAGCACCCAATCCCGGTGAGCGCCCGCAGGTGTTATCGAGTCGGACATGGATAGGTTTTCATCCAGATATTACATCCAGGATTTCATCGGTCTGGCAGCGGTGGAACATGGAGTGGCGCTGGCGGCAGGCCTTGGATGTGGCGTTCCCACATCAACATATAGGCTTGTTCCAGATGGCGGGCAAAGCGCCTGGTATCAAACAGTGGCATTTGCAGGCGGCAATCAGCTAGCTTCGTTCGCAACATCGCCAGTTCTGCTGGTTGGGTTGCCAGCCGGATAGCCAGCGTTGCATATTCCTCCAGGGAATAGGTGATCAGTTCGGGCAGTCCCACTGCTTGTAGCAGGCTGGCAGCCACTCGCGCCGGGAATGCCTTGCCCATGCAGGTTAGCACCGGTACGCCGGCCCACAGGGCGTCACTGGCCGTGGTGTGCGCGTTGTAGATGCGAGTGTCGAGGAACAAATCGGCGAGCCGATGACGCTCCAGATGCTGAGCTTTGGGTAGACGTTTGGCAAAAATCAAGCGCTCACCGGCGATGCCGTGCGCTGCCGCCTCTGCCCGCAAGCGTTCCGGCGCCTCTTCACTATGAGTATACAGCCACAGCACCGAACCCGGCACCTGTCTTAGAATACGCATCCAGACCGCGAACATGTGCGGCTCAAGTTTCTGAATCTGATTAAAGCTACAGAAGATGAAATCTTGATCAGGCAGACCATGACCGGCCCGGCGGATCCCGGTTTCAGCAATGTCCTGCCAGCGGTCATTGACCTGATAGCATTCGGGCAAATAGGCCGGTTGCTCGGTGCAGAATGCTGCCTGGTCAGGCGGCAGCACAATAGGATCGGCCAATAGATAATCCAGGTAATCTGCACCGCTGCTGCCTGGAAAGCCAAGCCAGTTCACTTGGATAGGCGCAGGTCGCAAGGCAAAAATCTCTGGACGGGCGAAACTGGTGTACGCCATCAGATCCACAAGAATGTGGATTCCATCGGTCCGGATGCACTGCGCGGCTACAGTATTTTCCATGCCGGATAAATCTACAAATCGATCACAATCATCCCTGATCTGCCGGTAATAGGGACTGCCATCGTCACCACGCAGGGAGTAGACGTAAATCTCGAAGCGGCAGCGATCATGACAGCGAAACAACGAGCGCATCAGATGAGCCGTTGGGTGCTCGCGAAAATCTGCCGAGACATAGCCGATTTTCAGGCGCGCTGACTCTTGAGTAGCGGTTGCAGCCGATGAGGTGACCATTCCCGCGATCCATTCCGCCTCGCGGCGGGCGATGGCGAATCTTAATGCGGGTGGCAGCGGCAGAAACAGCGCCCGGAAAGGCAGTAGCGGCGAGCGTTCGCCACGGGCTAGACTTGTTTCGGTGAGCTGCTGAATGGCAGTGACCCGGCTATCGTAATCTTGCCAGTCGCCATGTTCGAGCCGGCGGAATTCAAAGTTAACCCGGATCAGTTCGGGAGTTACTGGGGGCGGCAGGGAATCAGCCGGACGAAATTGGAACGGACCATCATGGTAGCTGGCCCGGAAAGCGTGCGCATTCAGTTGATCGGCTGTAGCGAAGGCCACACGTGCCTCAGCGGATCGCTCTAAAACTGCCAGCGCTTCACCGCGCTTGGCGTGGAACTGCCAGTCTTCCTGGGCCGGTGGAGGCAGTTGTTCCAGTACCGCCAGCGTGTCCTGGAACCGGCCGTTGGCATTGAAAGCTGCCGCCACTGCCAGCCGTTCCGCCACCCGGTCCGGTTCAGTGGCCGCCAGTAACCGTTCCGCTACTGCTAGCGCTGAACGATAGCGTTCCTGCGCTAACAGAACGGCGATCCGGCCTCGCAACAGCTCTGGGTGACCGGGGTGCCAAGCCAAGCCTTGATCGACCCAAGCCAATGCCTGAACTGACTGGTTCTGTCGCAGCAAAGCCTCAACGGCGGTCAGCAGGACACCGGCTACTTGCTGTCCAGCTGAGTGCATAGCATGGATAGCGGTCAGCGCCTCCGGGTAACGCTTCAGCTGTAACAGCGCCAGGGTGCGGTTCAGCAGTGCCTTGGCATGGTTAGGCTGTCGAGCCAGCAGGCGATCGATCGTTACCAGCGCTGCCTCAGGCTCCTCCAGATCTAGTAGGGTGGCTGCACGATTCAGTAATGCAGTTGGAGATCCGGGGTGATCCGCCAGCACCGCATCGACATCTGCTAGCGCCTCCGCGGGTCGTCGCATCGCGCGCAGCACGACCGCCCGGTTGATCAACGCCGGACCGTGTCCGGGGCGGAGCGCTAGTGTCCGGTCGAACGCTGCTAGCGCTTCTGCGCAACGACCGAGGCTGAACAGCGCCGAACCACGGGTTGAATGAGCAACCGCTTGGTTTTCGTCCAATTCCAGTGCAGCGCTGGCAACGGCCAGTGCTTCTGCAAATCGCTCCAGCCGCAATAGCGCCATGCCCTGGTTCAGTAGAGCAGCCAACCGGTTTCCGCCTTCCAGGTGCTGAACCTGGTTAGCCAGTTGGGCAGCCTGAGCGTAACCACCGGTTTCGAGCAATGCCGCCGAAGCCAGCAGCAACACAGCCGGATTGCGCGGTTCCAGCCGTAAAGCATATTCCAGCGCCTGCAAGCAAGGGCCAAACTGATCGAGCTCGTACTGCAATTCGGCCAGCCGCAGCCAGCAACAGGCGCGATGAGGCGCCTGTTGGCAAATCTGCACGTATAAATCTCTGGCCTTTTCGAGTTGCCCGCCGGCGGCCAACCGGCCGGCTTGCTCCAGCAACGCTTCAATCATCTGGTACGGAATGCTATCAATACAGCACTAACGGAAGGTTTCGTGATACCACTGACCATCCAGCAGCACCCAAGGATCTTTAGTCGTTTGCCGCGTCCAGCCGATTGTGCCAATCATGACTTCCGCGCTGATCTGAGTCATTCCTTTTTCACCTTCGACCTGCACCTCGTCGATCTTAACGCTACGGACCGGCAATCCTTGCAGCGACATGGCATGTTCCAGCTTGAGCCAACCGCCAGGCTGAGCGGCTGACTCCAATTCGTAGAGCGTTCTGACATCGCGTGCTTGCCGTGCTGCCCAGTAGCGTTTAACCCGTTCCTGCAGTGCAGCTTTTAATTCTTCCGGAGATGCCGTCTGGCCGGTGGCAGGCGCTGCCGTTACGGGCTGTTCTGGAGTCACTGCTTGATTGGCGGGTGCTACTACATCCTTGGGTTCCTCAGCCTGGACAGCGAGGGACAGGCTAGCGGCTGCCAGCACCCATCGGCTTATTTGTTTCAGATTGAACATGAGATACCACCCTCTACGGTATGGATTCGGGAATGGCGCCCTTTAGTTCCGGCATCTCCACACTGACACCCACTTCCTTGGCTAATTTCCAGGCATATTCCTCTCGTGCTTTGGCTTGGGTTTCTTGCTGAATCCGCTGAAGCACATTGTCGCGGACATTGGCATACGGTGCGATCATGGCATCTCGCTTATCCGTCAGAAGGATGATTTCATAGCCGACTGGGGATTCGAGTACTCCGGAAAATTGGCCAACCGTCAGGCCCTCGACTGCTTTTTTCAACCAGGGATCTTTTTCCGGCTGTAGGAAACCTAGATCACCCTTGGCAACCTTTCCCTGGGGATTTCCAGTCAGCGCTTCGGCCAGGGTGGCGAACGGTTCGCCGGCATGAAGGCGCTTCAACGTGTCTTCAGCCTGGGCTTTGACCGCAGCCTTGGCTGCATCGTCAGCATTGTCCGGTATCCGGAGCTGAATCTGGCTCACGCGTACCATTGCAGGAATACCGAAGAGTTCCGGATGCTGCTGGTAGTACGTGTACAGCGCCTCTTCGGGCGGCATGGAACTGGGTTCCGGGAAGCGCAGTTTTGCCAGCTTTTGATAGGCTTGCAGGTAGTCCCGGTTACTCGGAGCGCGGTCCTTCGGCAGCAAACCTTCCCGGATCATCGCTTCCTGAAGCAGGCGGTCCAGGATCATCTCGTGCAGGATTTCTGTTTTCCCCGGTACTGTTCTCGCTTTCAGAACCAGCCGGGTATCCTGCGTAATGTACTTCATGAACTGTTCAACCGTGATTTTATTGCCAGCAACCTGTGCCATTACAACTTCTGGTACTGCGGCAGGCGCCGCGTGCTCAGGTGCAGTCGCGGCTGGCGCTGGAGAGGAGGCAGCGGGTGCCGGTGGCGGCTGCGGCCCTGCAGGCGCATCGGCTGCCCAGGATTGCCGGAATGTCGCCACCATCGCTGGGGTGGCGATGACTACCGCCAGTGCAGCGGTCATCATGGTTCTGCTGATCATCGTCTCTCCTCGTAAAGTCCACCCGCCAGCCGTCCATATCTCGGCTTGGGCAGCGCTGACCCATCGTGTGGTTTGGTATCAGTCCAGTTTGGCATTGTCCGGTGAATTGACCGGTAACTTGCCGAAAATATCCCACAATGGTCCGTAGATAACTTCGGATTCTTGTGGTCCTTGATTAGCAATGACCGCATCGAGCCAATCATCGCCGTCCACATCTGCCAATTCCACCCAGTTCGGCCAGTTGATGATCGGTAACAGTATGCTCTCGAATTTGCCTGGCTGCTCTTTACGCTCCCGGTACAGCACCAGTGCGCGAGACCCTCCCGCCAGCAGGTAGCGGCCCCCCTTGTCTTGACCGGCTGCTAGGGTATGCACCCCGACCCGGCCTGGATAAGCAATCGCTTCACCTTCGATAAAATGACCTTGGCCGTCGTTCAATAGCACAACGACACGCTCTTGCACCGACATCGGCACCAGTAGATCCATTTTACCATCTTGATTCAGATCCAGCGGCGTTACCTGACGCGGCCAGCCTTCTTTGAAAGACGCTAATTCACGCAAGCGGGGTGTTTGTTCCGGACCGGGGTATTCGATTGCCCAAATCTTGTTGCTCCGGAAGGTAGGAAAAACCAGCTCAGGAATACCGTTACCGTTCAAGTCCGCCAGTCGCACTGGCCGAGGGTCCGGGTCTGTTGAGATCGCAATGGCGGTCTTAGCTTCCCCCTTCTCTGGATCAAAATCGCGCAGCAGAGTCAATTCTGTACCGGTATAAGGAACGACCGCTAAGCTGAGCCGTCCCCAGTTAGGCCACACGAATGGCGTACTGTCCAAAGGTTGATGCTGGCTGTAGTTCGACACCTGTTTCAGATAGCCATTAGGTTGTGCAGCCATTACCCGCAGCTGGCTCGTGCCTTCAGCGTTCATCAGGTAGCGTTTGGGAAAACCGGGTAGGGCAATTGTCGTGTTGGGATGAAAACCGGCGATATCCTGTTCCTCAGTTGCCTCAAAGCGGCGTGGCTCGGTCTGACGGAAAACCCGGATCATATTGCCGCCATGCGAGGTGAAAGCCAGGTCGGTCCGGCCGTCGCCAGTCATATCGTCGACCAGGACGTGGAATGCGCCTCTGGTCACCAAGAAGCGCGTATATCGGTCTTGCGGGTCGCTCCAGACCGGGTGCTCTCCGGTAGGTACTCCAAGTGCCTTGAACTCAGCCTGTGGCGGGGTTGTGGTGATGGTCTGATCTGAGGGAACCGGCGTTGCTGCCCAGGTATTTGCTAGTATCCCGCCCCACCCTATCGTCACAGCTAGTAGACATTGCTTTTGCGTCATCATGGCGCATTCACTACCCTTAAAATAAAAACGGCGCACTGAATGTACGCCGTTTTAGCCACGAGTACTCCTGAGATTCAGGAGTACCACAGGTGGTGGTTACTATTAAAAATTACTTGAGACCACGCTCGTGCGCCAATTCAGTCTGGGTCTGGTCCGTCCCAGCGCCGTTGACACCGATCAAGCTGAAGGCCACACCCGCACGCGAACCAAAACCGTTCACCGTTGAGGCGGTGGTGTAATCATTGACACCGAACTCTACGAAACCGGTATCTGCTAACCCGTCCCTGATGACACCGGTGTGCAGTGCGTCAGTCGTAGCATCGACCCCAACTTTCAGAACATTCAGCTCGTAAGGAATGCTGGTTCTGGCAGAGATGGCTACCTCATCTGCGTTAAATACCAGCACGGTCTGAGTGCTGCGTGCAGCATTGTTGTCGGGGAACCACAGCACAAAGCTGGTATCGCCTGTCGGGGCGGTCTGCTGCAGGTAGTAGCGCAGGCTAAAGTACGCAGTTTGGCCACCTGGGGCACCAGGTAGCAGCATGCCCGCTGTGACTGGATTGGCATCATCCAGGAATGCTTCGCTCAGGTGCCGCACTTCATCACGGGCTGCAGTATCCACATCGTCAATCATCGGCAGCACCGGAATATATGCCTGGCTGGCCCAGTTGCCGTTGATCTGATAAGCGGCGCCATACAGAATCATGCCACTCGCCTTCGTCGCGCTAGCGCTGGCATCGGTGATCACCATATAGCCAGGGACATCCAGCGCGCTGGGCAGACTTTTAGCTGCGATGATACTGCCAAAGTCGATGCCAACCCAGTCATCACAAGTGACAGCGATCTTGTCATCGACGATTTCCACACTGTTCTTGTCAAAGAAATACCAGTGGATTTTGCCAGCGCAGCTAGTACTCGTCTTGGGGCCTGTCAGTGTGGGAAACTGGCCAACGTTGACATTTGTAGGACTGGCACTGATAACACTAATCATCGTATTGAATTTGCCTGCGCCATTCGTCGCTACAAACGGGATTAACAATGCATCGCCAGGCTCACCCTGAATGACTGCTTGGGCAGCGCCGGAGGCACCAAGAGCAGCCGCGACCGCCGCCGCTACACCAACTTTCTTGAAATTCGCTAACATGTCGTAACTCCTATAGGTTGCTTCGTACGAGCGCTTTAACAGAAACAGCAAGATTCTGACTACCGCCCGGAAGATTACAAGGAAATCCAACTGGTGTCAACATAACAACATGGTTTTGTTGTTTGCGCAACAGTCTTTATCCTTACAACAAAAAAATCGATTACGGTATTTATAAATAGAAAGACGGCAAAATGCAAGAATTCCCTTTGCATTGCTTGAGCACAGTCAATCTATTTGTTGTATTTAAGAAACAAGCCTAACATCTAATCCTTATTAGGATGCAGGGATTATTGCCTCAACTGCGCGCATCTTGCGTTTGATCTCATCCGTGACTGCGTCAATTTCTTCGGTACTCTGTACTACCCGTGGAGTAATCAGTACGATCAATTCCGTGCGGTCCACCTCCTCAGTGGTATTGCCAAACAGTGCGCCGATAACCGGAACCTTGTAGAGTACCGGAATACCACTTTGGCCTTCGGTGCGATTGTCACGGATTAGTCCACCGAGAACCAGGGTCTGTCCGCTTTTAACCGTGACTTTGCTAGTCACGCTGCGCTGTAGAAACGCACGCTCCTGCTGGGCCGTTGAGCCTGCTTGGCTTACATCCACCAATGGTCCCACATCAATCACTTCCTGCTTGATTTCCATGTTGACGATACCTCCGGAATTGACCCGAGGTAATACTTCCAGAAACACGCCGGTATCCTTATAGGTGACGCCACCGGTGGTGGTCACATTGTTCACTGTACTTGTGCCGGTGGGTACCGGTTGTTGGGTACCCACTCGAATTGTTGCCTGTTGGTTGTCCACCACCATCACTTGCGGAGAAGAAAGCACCTTGACCTTGGAATCACTGGCTAATGCCGTGAGCAAGGTTTTCACAATGTCATTACTGTCAGTAATCGCGTAAGAGAATTGGCCCGTTGGAATGCTCTTGAGTGCGTTTGTTAAGGTATAGTCGGCAGGAAGACCGAGCGAACCTGTCCCCGTGTAGTTTTTGCCCACTTCATTATTAAAAAACCATTGCAATCCATATTGAAGATTGCCGGTCAGCGTCACCTCAGCGATGGTGGCTTCGATCAGCACCTGCCGAGGGGCAACGTCGATCTTTTGCAGCGTCGTGACGATTCGTTCGTAGTTCTGACTGGTGGCCCAGATCAACAAGGCATTGTTATCGGCGTCAGCGACGATACGCACTTCTTCCATACCAGCGCTCGGTCCACCCGATCCCAAAGCGCCGATTCCACTCCCTGAACTGTTGCTGCCAGAGCGGTTACCTGCTGAGGCCGTTAGATTGCCAAGAGACGATAAACCACCGGATGAGGAGGCTCCACCTGACAGAGAGGAAGTTCCACCTGACAGAGAGGAAGTTCCACCTGATAGGGAAGAGGTTTTCCCGCCGCTCAACCCCGCACTTGATCCGCTACTGCCGGAAGACAATTGCGCTCCTCTCAAACCAGGGGCCAGCTCACCGCCACGCGTCGAGTCACCGCCACTCAGATTGAATAAGCCGTTAAGTAGTTCGGCGACATAATCGGCCCGGCTATTCTGGATAGGATAGACATAAAGCCGCTCACCGCCAATGCCATCCAGGCGCTCAATCCAGATGGCTACCTCCCGCAAATATTCCCGCTGCGGACTAATCACTAGCACTGAGTTAAGTTTGCTCAGAGGCACCAATCGAACCAAGCCCGCAATGGGTGTCCCCGAACCCTCGCCTAGCAACTGGTTCAACTCGGTGGCTACCGATTGGCTGTCGATATTACGCAATCGAAACATGCCGATGGACATCCCTCTGAGCCAGTTGACATCAAAGGTTTCAATGGTATCTTGAACACTATTTAATTCCTGCGATGTGCCTGCCAGCACTAGCAGGTTGCGGGTAGAATCAGCTTTTAGAATGCCTCCCTCCGGCAAAAACGGAGCGATGATCGTTTGCATCTCGATGGCGCTGATATAGCGCAGAGGTACGATTCGTACGCCATACCCCACTCGACCTCTACTCAAGCGGGGTGTCAGATTGCCTTGCCGCAACGCTATGGCGGCTGGGATAATCCGGTACACATTACCTTCTCGCACCAATACCGCATTGCTCTCCCGCAACAATATTTCTAGGGTCGGTAGCAGCTGATCCTGGGCCAGTGGCCGGCTTGTCTGCACCGTTACCTCACCTTGCACTTGAGGATCGATGACATAGTTTTCCTTGAGAGTGTCAAACACCACCTTTACAACATCACGGATGCTGGCGCCCTCAAAGTTGAGCGTGACGCCGCTCCCTGGTGCCGGTGTAGCAGGGGCTGCCCTTGCTGATGGCTTGCTGGCTTCGCGTAAGTTAATAAAATTGCCGGTACCTGGAAAGATGACTGCTTTTTGAGATGGCGAAACAGTGGATGGGTCTGGCAGGCCAAACTCAGCATGCCCTTCCATTTCTGATTTGGCCATCAAATGGGGAGAGCCGCTAGCAGGTGTTGGCGCCGGACTCACAGTCGCTTGTTTCGTATTCTCTGGGGACGTTGCCGTTTCAGAAGTGGTTGCGCATGCACTCAGCAATAGCAACAGACACCCCCCTGCTGTTAACGATTGGATCCAACTTTTGCTCAATGGACTGTACTCTGCAAATTCCTATCAAGATCCCGGCGCTGGTCTTGGCCCCGGCGTCTGGACTGGCGGTTGCCCGCCCGGCGAAACAACTCTTCCAGGCGTGGTAGTGTTGTGAGCCGGCGCTGGCGGACGAATCAGCATTAGCTCCCGGGTTTCATCGTTCTTGCGCAGGATGACCCGGTTGGCGCTCACTGATTGTAACCGCCAGCCTTCAACCATTTCACCCTGCGCCACGCGCAATACCTTGGCGTTGGGTTCGGTGGGACGCAACAGCGCCGCTGCCGCGCCGGGGATCAGTAATACACCGATTAAATCCAATGGTTGATCAGGCGCAGGCGGTGGCGTAGCCGGTACGGTTAGTTCGTCTTCCTCTGGACGGCGGGTATCAATAAAAACCGGCCGTTCCACGATCTTGGCATAATACGCCAAAGGCAGCGGCTCGAATGGTTGGAGTGGTGGAACCGTCACAGTGGACGGCGCATCGACTGCTATTGGCAGTTGCAGGCGCGGCGGATGCCGCCACTCCATGATCAGTGCTCCTGCGCCTACTGCGCCAATCGCTAGCCAGAACAGCAGCCATCCTAATCTGGCGGACATCTAACTGCTCTCCTTGCGAAGGTAGCCTGATATTTCCATCTGGCTGCTCAGTTGAACACGTGTGTAGGGTGCGATAGTGCCATTTGGCAGTCGTGGTCGAAACTGGCGTGCGGTCACTTCAAGATTATCAATAAACAACAGCGGCACTTGTGATTCCAGACTATGAAGCACCTTTTGCAACGCATCTACATTCCCTTGCAAGACTGCGCTGACAGCCACTCGCACCATGCCTCCTTCCTCGACGACCGGCAACGCCTGAATACTCAGTAGAGTGCCCTCTGCTCCTTCTACTAGAGCTTTGACACGTTGCTGCAAATCTGCCGCTGCTAGCGCTGGCGGCGCTGGCGGGAGAAAATAAGCAGTCGTTCGCTGATCATTGCGTATCGCCTGGATCGCATTCTCCAGCTCTGGACGGGCGGCGGCTAGCCGTTCCAGGTTGTGTAAGCGATCCATCAGCCGCTCAGCATTGGTTTGGTAAATACGATAACGGCCCATCCAAAGCTGGTCGACCAGCAACACATAAAGCAAACTCACGGCCAGCGCTAGCAGCAATAAGGCGGTTAGACGATGACTGAGAGAGGGAGAAGGTAGATTCATTAGGGTTCCAGAACTACATGAACATCCAGCACAAACCGTTCCTTGCCAGTCCGGCGGTCATTCGTCACCGGAGAGGCAAAAGCGACACTCCCCAGCAACTTCGATTCTTCGATCACCCCTGCCAGCGCTGATGCACTCGATGACTGGCCGATCAGTTGGAGTGCATCGCCTTTGATTTGCAGGCGCTCCAGCCAGGTATTATCAGGCAGGATCACTGTTAGCTCGCGTAGCAGCTCAATGATTGGCGGACTACTGTGCTTTTTCTGGAGTAGAAACCGGGATGATACGACCGCTTTTTCCAATTGTTCCCGCAGGTTCAATACCTGCCCGGAATCCTTTTGCAGAATATCAACCTGTTGCTGCAAGCGGATAACCAGCGCCCGTTGTTGCCACAACGGTAGCAGGGTTGCAGCGAGGAGCAGGCTCAGACTGACGATGATCAGAAGATTTTGTAGACGCCGGGGCCAGACGCCACGCTTTGGCCGCTTTTCGAGCGGTAGTAAATTGATGCCCGTTCGTCCGCCAGCAATATCTACGCTGTCTGGCGTTATATTGAATGCAGCCAGCGCCTCCAGGGTAACGTCCACCTCGGTTCTCGGCAGCGCTGAAAGTTCTACCCGGATTCGCCGTTGCTCCAGTTGGCGTTCCAGGATTAAAGCATCGTAGTACAATTGGTTAGCACTGAACGGGGTTAATCGATCCATTTCATAACCCAGTACTTGACGCAGATTTCCTGTTGCCGCGACCGGCAACAGAACCACCCGTGTTAACGCCCGCTCCGCTGGCATCCGCAAAACGAGGGTAGCCGGGCGTTCAGCGCGAATGAGTTTATGCAGTGTTTCGCGGCTCGATGATTCCCACGATTGATAGCGCAATACTTCTGGTTCACCATTCTCTTGACGAAACAGCGTGAACCCATCCGGGCTGGGTTCAATGATCAATCGTCGCAGCGAGCTGGCTAATTTTCTGCGAGCCTCCAACGGTAGCCAACCCAATAAGCCCTCACGCCACCAGTGCCAGAAAGCTGTTGGCTTCCATTGGAAGCTAATTTTCAAAATTTGTGGATGAGTTGCAGTCACGAATCACAACGAGATAGCAATAATGCTGTTGAAATTAAAAGGTTGTTAATAAGTAGAACCTTGATTAGGGCGTCAAGCGCCAGGATAACCATCGCATCATCTGTCCTTGCGGCGGGTTTTGTGTTGAGGCAACGGCTTCCACACTGCCTGTTTTTCCAGTTTCAGCCTCTACTGTAACGGCGATATGATAAATACCCGAACGGCTACCAGAGAAGAAAGAGAGATTTTCAATCGCTGAAAGAGGTGGCGGCGGCAGTCCTTCGCGGGTAGTCTGGGCGCGAGCGCTCATATAATCAGCGATCGCCTGCTCGTCAAGTCCGGTAGCAACGCGCAGCACAGCAAGGGATGCGAGCGCTGGATTGATGCTGGCAATCCGGGTATCGGCAGCAGTGGCCACGTTGGCTAAGCTTTGGGCAGTTTGCGGGTCGATTCCTAGCACTTGCTGCAACTCATCAAGACTCCCGAACATTCCATTTTTAGGGCCAGGCCGGCCTGCAGCATGATACTTAGCGCTTTCTGCGCCGCCTGGTGTTTCATCATCATTAGGATCGCGCCAGTCTTCAATGGCGGCAACCTGCTGGTCAACATCGGCCTGGGCCACACCGATCCTAAGCAGGACTTCTTTCAGCAGCTGAGGACTGGCATAGTTCAGATTGATCCGGCCAGCCGCATCTTCAACACGGATATGCATTCGTCTCCCTCCGAACGCCCATTCATGAAGAGCGCCGTTGGCCGGCCATTGTTTCTGTGCTTCGAAATCCAGTTGCCACGCCATCGCATATGCCACCGCAGCCTCCGTAAGCGCCCGGGCTCGAGCGCGCTCAACCAGTGTGGTCGCCAGCCGGGTTTCGACCCGCATTGAGTAGGCGAAACTGCCCGCCATGACCGCCAATAGGGTGACGATCCATAGCACGATAACTAAAACCATGCCTTTTTGCATCGATACTCTATTAATTTGCCGATGATGGAAAATTCTGCCTTATGGTCCAAATCCAGTGGCACCTGCACCTGGGCTGCCCTCTGTCAAAGCCGCTACCAAGTCTGGCCACGGCTGGCCGCGAAGATGGAGGTTCAGACGTACCAACTGCGGCCGCCGTTGAGCATTCATCCAATTGGAACGCCAATGCGGAGGCGATTCTAGCTGACTCTCTTGTTCGGGGCCAAAATAAGCCCATTCCACACCGGAGACGTCTTCTAGCAATACAGTTTCCTGCTCTTCACCCGCCTCCGGATCAGTAGGCAGATACGGCCGCCAGCGAATCCAGAGCCGATTATCATGGGCTTCAACACGCACTCGATATAAACCGCCACGGCCTAGCTGCGCTAGCATCGGCGCTACAAACTCGATCCTGTCCGGTTGTCCAGCGAATGCCACAACCCTTTTCTGTTCCTCATTGATGGCATAAACCGTCAGCGATTGCATCAACTGCCGGCGCAGAAACTCCTGGGCCAGCCGCAGCCGGTTGGTTGCCTCGGCGCGTTGTTCACCGCTGTCCCAGCCGTTGAGTCCCAGCCGCAGGCCGCTGTAAAGCACGACCAACACCAGCCCCATCAGAGTAATAGCGACGACGAGTTCTAATAGAGTAAAACCGGCCTGCCGGCGATTTGATCTATATCGTAGGGGATCGTGAGGCGCAAATAGCCAGCAATGCCTTTTGCTGTTACTCACTGCCCTCTGCTTATTGCTCACTGTTCTCAGCCTCTGCCTGGTGGCTCAACCGGCGCCAGCCGCAGGGTTTCCAGCACGACCGAACGGTTTTGGAGCAGCCCTGGCCAGTACACTTCGACGCTGACGCGGTAGGCCCGGAACATGGGTTGCTTGGAGGCGGGCATCCCTTCGGTATAGGTGCTCACTATACTGCGCCAGGAAAATTGTTCGTTCACCGGTCCACTGCGTTCACCTTCGGCTAATGGAACCTCGCGACCGATCGCCGCTAGGATCGATTCGGCATACAAGGCCGCCCGGGTATAGTCATCGGCGATGCCCGCATTGCGCAAGCCGGTGGCGAATATTTGCAGCAACACTCCGAGAGAAATACTGAGAATCGCGAAGGCAACTAATACTTCCAACAAGGAAAAGCCGCGCTGGCAGCCACGGCGGATCACGGATGCACCTCTTCCTCGACGATGGCGATCGCGCCGGTCAACCAATCGATGTTAACCCGGTAGGCCAGTTTTGGGCCACTGACCGTGATAGCGCCGCCGGTGGAACTGCCGTCTGAAAAAAAGCGGATGCGGCCTTTCTCACCGTCGAGCAACTCCGATTGCGCGGTATAGAGATGGAGCGCTACGCTGTCCGGCAGAGCGATCTCTCGCGCATCGTTGCTGACCGCGAAGCGATGTTCCGCCAGATCCAACACTAATACCGCCTCACGCTGCTGGGTGATGGCTTCATTACGGGCGTTGCGCAAGCCAGCCGCGAGTTGCCGCGCCGCGCCGCGCAGTTCTGCCGCGCCGCTCATGCCTGATAGTAATGGTGGCGTCAGTGCGACCAGCAATACGCCAATCACGAGCGCCACCAGGATCTCCAGCAGGGTAAAACCACGCTGCCGCGATCTCACTCCTGGACCCTACAGCCAGCTCACTATATCCTGGTTCTCACCATCACCGCCTTCCGCATTGTCAGCGCCCAGCGAGTATAAATCGAACCCGCCGCCGCTGTGCTGGCCCGGTGAACGATATTGATAATTGTTGCCCCAGGGATCCTTTGGGATGAGATTCTTGCGCAGGTAGGGACCATTCCAGCGGGTTGCGCCCGGTGGTTGCGCTACCAGTGCTTCCAAACCTTCGTTGGTGCTGGGATAGCGCCCCATGTCCAGCCGGAAAGCATCCAGCGCGGTGCTGAAATCCTCAATTTGCAACTTGGCGGCTTTGGTGTTGGCGCCACCCAGATATTTCATTACCTGGGGTCCGACCAATCCAGCGAGCAGACCCAGGATCACTAACACGACCAGCAGCTCGATCAGGGTAAAGCCGTGAATGCGGCGGGGAGTCTCATTTTTCATCAGAATGTTTCTCACTCAGGTACCCTTGTATCAGACGTCAGGTATCAGGTTTTGCCTGGACCTGATAACTTTAAAAAGCTAATTCGTTCAAACTCAGAATCGCGACCAGAATCGACATAATAATACCGGCGATGATCACGCCTAGGCCCAAAATCATCACTGGCTCCAGCAGGGTCAGCAATCGCTTGACTGCCGTCTGTACTTCTCCATCGTAGGTATCGGCGATCTGAATCAACATTTCCTGCAGCTGGCCGGTTTCCTCGCCGACCCGAATCATTTGCACCGCCAATTTCGGAAAATTCTCAGTGTCTTGCAATGGCTCAGCCAACCCTCTTCCGGTTTTGACGTGTTCGGCCACTTCACCGAGCGCCGCGGCCATCACTTGGTTACTCAGCGTCTCCCGGACAATTGTCAGCGCGTTTAATAGCGACACTCCATTACCCAGCAGGGTTCCTAATGTCCGTGATAGCCGAGCCGTTTCTACTTTGGCGATCAGGTCGCCAAACAAGGGCAGGCGTAATAACCAGCGATCCCAGCGGGTACGGTTCTCTGGCTGGCTCAATTGCTGGCGTAACGCCATAATCCCCAATATGATCAAAATGGCGCCGGCCCACCAGTAATGACGAAAACCATCACCCACCGCAATCACGATCTGGGTAGCCAGTGGCAATGCTTTGCCTGCATCTGCAAATAGCCGTTGGAACTGCGGCACCACGAAAGTCAGCAGAATAATCACCGACAATGCCGAAACAGTCAGCAAAATAATCGGGTAGATCAACGCTGAAGTCACAGTTTCCCGCAATGCCTGCGACCGCTCTAGAAATTCAGTCAATCTCTTCAGCACGACTTCCAATGCCCCGCCCGCTTCGCCCGCGCGAATCATGTTCAGGTAGAAACGCGAGAATGCTCCCTGCGCCTCCAGAGCATCCGCGAGTGAGGAGCCGCCTCGCACCTTCTCTTGAACCCGCTCCAGCAACACCCGCGCCTGTTCGTCATCATTGACCCCGATCAGAATGGTTAACGCTCGATCGAGCGGCATACCCGCGTGGAGCAGGCTGGCTAACTGTTGCGTCAGCAACATGACGGACTTACGCGATAATGCCCGGCGTTGGCTGAACAATGGCTGACCGAGACTGCTGTGCAGAAAACCACTCTTCGCTTCTTTGACCGATAGAGGTAGCAAACCTTGATCACGCAACCGCTCAACCGCTGCTTCTGGGGTTGGTGCCTCGATCTCATCGCGCAGTACTTCGCCAGCACTGTCCACCGCTTCATAGCGATAGCGGGGCATCTACGCCTCCTGCTCCTGCTGAGTGGTCACTCGTAGCACTTCCTCGATGGTGGTCTGGCCAGCCACGGCTTTCCGCAAGCCGTCCTCGTACATGGTGTCCATGCCTTCCTTCTGTGCTTCGGCCTGTAGCACGGTGGCATCAGCATGCTTGAGCACTAACCGGCGCAGCGGATCGCTCATGAGCAAAAACTCCATGATCGCCGCCCGGCCTCGATAGCCCGTACCACCGCATTGCTCGCAGCCCACCGCTTTATAGAGGGTTATCGTATCCTTCGGAGTTGTATCATGGGCCTCGGCAAAACGATACAGGCGCATTTCTTCAACCAGCTCGGGCAAGGCCGGGTAGGGCTCGCGGCAGTGCGTGCAAAGCAACCGTACTAACCGCTGGGCCAGAATGCCGTTGATGGTGGACGTCAGTAAATAATCATCCACCCCCATATCCAATAGCCGGGTCACGCCGCCAGCCGCATCATTGGTGTGTAGAGTCGATAATACCAAGTGGCCAGTCAGCGCCGACTGTACCGCGATGCCAGCAGTTTCCAGGTCGCGCATTTCGCCGATCATGATGACATCGGGATCTTGGCGGACGATGGAGCGCAGGGCGTTGGCGAAAGTCAGGTTGATCTGTGGCTTAACCTGAATCTGATTGATGCCCTCTAACTGGTATTCCACCGGATCTTCGACCGTGAGGATTTTTCGCTCAGGCGTGTTCAAGGTCAACAGGGCAGTGTACAAGGTCGTGGTTTTGCCGCTGCCGGTCGGACCGGTCACTACGATGATGCCATGCGGCATCATCAGTACATCGAGAAAGCGCTTGAGAGTGTGCGGACTGAAACCCAGTGCCTCGAAATTCAGCACCATGCTGGCTTTGTCGAGAATACGCATCACCACGCTTTCCCCCCATAGGGTCGGCACGGTCGACACGCGCAAGTCGATTTCTTTGCCTTGCGCCCGCAACTGAATCCGTCCGTCCTGCGGCAGCCGCCGCTCAGCGATATTCAGTTTGGCCATGATCTTGATACGGGAGATTACGGCAGCCGACAATCGTGATGGCGGTGATTCTACCTCGCGCAACACGCCATCCACCCGGTAGCGTACCTTGAGCCGGTTTTCGAAGGGTTCAATGTGAATATCCGAAGCTCTTGAATCGACAGCGCGGGCGACCATCAGATTGACCAAGCGGATAACCGGTGCTTCGCTCGCCAGATCTTTGAGATGCTGAATCTGCTCTTCGTCGGTAAGATCGTCAGCCAGACCGATGGAATCCACAATTTGGCCCATCGCCGAACGCCCGCTGCCGTACAGCCGTTCAAATGCAACTTCCAATTCCGAAGGAATACCGACTTGCGGCTGGATCGTCTTACCGGTCGCTAGCCGCAGTGCCGATAGCACATACTCGTCGGTGGGATTGGCTATCGCCACGATCAGTCCCTGTTCTTCATCCTCGGCCAAGGGAATGGCACGCGCCTCTTTGAGAAAACGCGGTGAAATGATTCCATTCGTCACCGGCGTATCCGGATAATCGGCAGGCCGGACCAGTGGCAGACTCAGTTGCGCTGCCAGCGCTTCAGCCAAATCGCGCTCTGAGACCAGCCCCAGCTTGAGCAACAGGGTATCCAGGCTTTCGCCCGTCCCTTCCTGCACACGCCGGGCGCGTTGCAGATCAGCGTTGGCCAGTTTTTGGTGGGCTACCAGCAATTCACCAAGATCAACAGACATGGCTGAGTGGACAGTGGTTAGTGGTTAGACAGCAGCAGCGCCTTCAAGCCTTCATGCCAAGGACGAGGCTGAATATCAAACTGTGTGGCTAAATGTGAACAGTCCAGCATGGAATTAACCGGCCGGGCAGCGGGAGTTGGATAATCAGCGGTCGTAATAGCGGTTACCGTTCTGACCGGGAGCGGTTCACGTTCGCGGGCCATTTCGACAATGGCGCTGGCAAAGCCATGCCAGGTGGTTGCCGGTTCCCCGCAATAGTGGTACGTGCCCCAAGCGTTATTTACATCGATTTCAGCGCTGCGTTCAGCCAGCTCCAGCAGGGTATCGGCAATATCGCCCGCGAACGTCGGGCAGCCCCGCTGATCGGCGACCACCCGCAATTCTTCCCGTTCCCGCGCCAGCCGCAGAATGGTCTTAACAAAGTTGTGGCCGTGAACACCAAATACCCAACTCACCCGCAGGATCAGGTGCCGGGGCAATAACCGGCGCACTGCCTCATCACCGGCTAACTTGCTGGCGCCATACACGCCCATTGGCGCCGCCGGATCATCCTCGACATACGGAGCCGGTTTAGCGCCGTCATAGACGTAATCAGTAGAAATATGCAACAACGGAATATTCAGCCGGGCGCAGGCAGCGGCGAGATGGGCAGGACCGTCTTGGTTGACGGCAAAAGCCAATGTTGGCTCCTGCTCAGCCTTATCTACTGCTGTATAGGCTGCTGCGTTGATCACCACGTCCGCGCCGCTGGTGTTTAGAGCGTGATCCACAGCAGCGGCATCGGTGATATCCAGCTCCGCTTGATCCCAGGCTAGCACGGTATGGCCCAGCCCAAGCGCACGACGGGTCAATTCCCAACCAACCTGGCCTTGCGCCCCGGTGACAATGATATGCATTACTTAATTCTCGTAAACCGGCAAATTTTCAGGCGCTTGTTCATTTAAGGGGCGGTTTTGCTGATCCTTGCCCGACAGCGAAACATCACTTAATGGCCATTGAATGCCAATTTCAGGATCATTCCAGGCGATACCGCGTTCTGATTGAGGGTGGTAGTAATCGGTGCATTTATAGAAGAAATCGGCTTCCTCGGATACGACGCAAAAACCGTGGGCAAAGCCAGGCGGAATATACAGTTGCCGATGATCGGCATCGTCCAGCAGACAGCCATACCAGCGGCCAAAATGCGGTGAACCCCGGCGAATGTCGACAGCAACATCGAAAACCGTGCCGCGCGTGACCCAAACCAGTTTGCCCTGAGGTTGTGTGAGCTGGTAATGCAGGCCTCGCAGCACACCCTGCCGGGAACGCGAGTGGTTGTCCTGGACGAAGCGCTCTGGCATTCCCGCTTCGTGGTAACGGGCTGATTGCCAGGTTTCCATGAAAAAGCCGCGTGCATCACCGAAGGTTTCAGGTTCTAGTAACAACACGCCCGGTAGTTCCGTCGCAATCACTTTCATGGTGCATTCCTTAGTTGCAACAGTTCTTGCAAGTATTGGCCATAGCCGTTTTTAGCCAGTGGCGTTGCCAGCCGCGCCAATTGTGCGTCGTCAATGTAACCCATGCGCCAGGCGATTTCCTCGGGGCAGGCGATTTTCAATCCCTGCCGTTGTTCGACCACCTGCATGAAGTGAGCCGCCGCCAGCAGTGATTCGTGGGTGCCGGTATCCAGCCAGGCATAACCCCGTCCCAACAGCTCAACATTTAACGCGCTGCGTTCCAGATAGACCTTGTTAACGTCAGTGATTTCTAGTTCACCACGCGCCGATGGCTGGATGTTCTTGGCGACGTTCACCACGTCATTATCGTAGAAATACAACCCGGTCACCGCATAGTGGGACTTAGGTTGTTTCGGTTTTTCCTCGATGTTAATCGCCCGGCCGCGGGCGTCAAAGCTGACCACACCATAGCGTTCCGGGTCACGCACATAGTACCCGAACACTGTGGCCCCCTGGGTGCGCGCCGTCGCCCGGCGTAACATGGCCGATAGACCCTGACCATAATAGATATTGTCGCCGAGGATCAGACAGGCCGGATCAGCGCCAATGAAGGATTCACCGATCAGGAATGCTTGAGCCAATCCGTCAGGACGGGGTTGCACGGCATACTGAAAATGGACGCCCCACTGGTGGCCATCGCCTAACAGGGTTTGATACGCCGTCTGATCGTGGGGCGTGGTGATAATCAGAATGTCCCGGATGTCCGCCAGCATCAACGTGGCGATTGGGTAGTAGATCATCGGTTTGTCATAAACCGGCATAAGCTGCTTGCTGACTGAAATGGTCAGCGGGTGCAGCCGGGTACCGGAGCCACCAGCGAGGATAATGCCTTTGTATGCCATGCCTTATACTCTTGACCCTTCTTCCGCCGATGGGAGAAGGGAACGAACGATTACTTGGGCTAGCCCCCCATCAGAGCTGGAATCTTAACGGCTTTTCGAGAAGATTGAACAGCCGTTTTTGCCGGACGTCCTCGTCCAGAAATCGTTTCACGCGAATGAAGCGGCCGTGCTGACTCGGTATGCGCACGAGAAGGAGCGTGGTTTCTGGAGGGACCGCGGCTGGGTGCCGGGCCGCGATTGCGGCCATTCGGAATCGGTTCAGCCTGGATGCGCGGGTCCGGTTCAAAGCCGGGAATCACTTCTCTAGGTACGGAGCGCTTGAGGATCTTCTCAATGTCTGCCAGTAGCTTATGCTCGTCCACGCAGACCAGCGAGACGGCTTCTCCCTCCGCGCCAGCGCGGCCGGTGCGCCCAATGCGATGGACATAGTCCTCTGGCACATTCGGCAGCTCAAAATTGACCACATGCGGCAGTTCAATGATGTCGATGCCCCGGGCGGCAATATCGGTCGCGACCAGCACCGGCAATGCGCCGCTCTTGAACTGCGCCAATGCATGGGTTCGCGCGGATTGGCTCTTGTTGCCGTGAATGGCCAGCGCGGAAATGCCGCCTTTAGTGAGTTGTTCAGATAGCCGGTTGGCGCCATGTTTGGTGCGGGTGAACACTAATACCTGACGCCAGCGGTTCTCCCGGATGAGATGGGCTAGCAACTCACGCTTCCGTTCGCGATCAACTAAATATACGCGCTGGGTCACTGCCTCGGCAGGGGCATTGCGGCGAGCGACTTCGATCAATGCCGGCCGGTTGAGCAAGCTATCGGCCAGCGCCCGGATTTCTTCGGAGAAGGTGGCGGAAAACAGCAAGTTCTGACGTTTCCGGGGCAAGAGCGCCAGCACTTTCTTAATATCATGGATAAAGCCCATATCCAGCATCCGGTCAGCTTCGTCCAGTACGAGCACTTCGACCCGCGATAGGTTGAGCGTCCCCTGTCCTGCGTGGTCCAGCAGACGGCCTGGAGTTGCTACGAGGATATCTACCCGGTTTCGCAACTGCTGAATTTGCGGTTGGATGCCGACACCGCCAAACATCACCATCGACTTCAATTTTACGTACTTGCCATACTCGCGCACGCTTTCCTCAACCTGCGCAGCCAGTTCACGAGTCGGGGTGAGAATCAAGGCGCGGATCGGCGCATGGCCGCCCGCGTTGGTATTTCTGCCGTTGTCAGCGGCGAGACGCTGCAAAATCGGTAAGGTAAAACCGGCGGTTTTGCCGGTGCCGGTCTGGGCGCCAGCGAGCAGATCGCCACCCGATAGCACAGCAGGGATTGCCTGCCGCTGGATCGGAGTGGGAACGGTGTAGCCGCGTTCGGTGACGGCGCGAACCAAGGCATCGGATAGTCCAAGAGAAGAAAACGACATGAGACTCCAAGAATGAAAGGCAACATCAGCCTGCACCGGGGTTCGGCGCCAGTCTGCGGCGGATGAACAGGGATTAACCAGGATAGGGCGCGGCGCAGGAGACTGGAACACTGCCGCGATGGTGCAGTTTAACAGGATTTCAGGTTGAGTTGCCGTCTTTTTGGCAACTCTGCCGCTTTTTGGCTGCCGGAGCGCCCTTTGCTATTCCACCGTGACTGATTTGGCCAAATTACGCGGCTGGTCAACGTCCGTGCCTTTGAGTACCGCGGCATGATAGGCCAGCAGTTGCAAAGGGATGGTAAATACGATGGGAGCAATCGATTCCGGAACGGCGCCGAGCGACAACACATGCGTATCGACACCGCTAAGATGGGTATCTACTTCCCGGTCCGCAAACAGGAATAGAACCCCGCCGCGCGCCCGCACTTCCTGAAGATTGGAAAGCACCTTCTCCAGCAGGTCATCCTTGGGTAGCACGCAGACCACCGGCATGTCGGCGTCCACCAGCGCCAACGGCCCATGTTTGAGTTCGCCAGCGGGATAAGCCTCGGCATGGATGTAGGAAATTTCCTTGAGCTTGAGCGCTCCTTCCATAGCGATAGGGTATTGCGGGCCGCGCCCCAGGAACAGGGCGTGGTGTTTCTCCGCAAAATGCTCGGCCAGCCGCTCGATAGCGTTGTCAAGCATGAGCGCTTCCTCCAATACCCGGGGTAGCAGTTCCAAATCCCGCGCGAGCGCCGCTACATCGTTTTCGCCCAAGCCATGCCGCCGGCCCAGCATGAGTGCCAGCAGTCGCAGGGCGACCAGTTGCGTCGTGAATGCCTTGGTTGATGCCACGCCGATTTCCCGGCCGGCGCGGGTCAGCAGGGTCAATGCCGATTCACGCACCAGTGAACTCTCGGCCACATTGCAGATGGCTAGCGTGGATAAATAGCCACGTACTTTGGCTTCGCGCAATGCCGCGAGGGTGTCAGCGGTCTCCCCGGACTGGGAAATACTCACGAACAAGGTGCCTGGCGGTGTGACCCCGCGCCGGTAGCGGTACTCGCTGGCGACTTCGACTGTGCAGGGAATGCCCAGACTTTCCAGCCAGTAGCGGGCAACCAGACCTGCATGATAACTGGTGCCGCAGGCGACAATATGGACACCTTGCACCTGGTCGAACAGCGTGCCAGCCTCTGGCCCGAAACTGTCTTCGAACAAATGCCCCTGATGGACACGCCCTTCCAGAGTCTCGGCCACGACGGCTGGTTGTTCAAAGATTTCTTTAAGCATGAAATGGCGGTAGCCACCCTTGCCCGCTGGCCCGCCTTGTTGAGCAGCGTAGGACAGCGGCCGCTCCACCGGCTGTCCTTCATGATCATAAATCGTGAACTGCTCCCGCCGCACTTCAGCGATATCGCCTTCTTCCAGGAAGACAAACGTTTGGGTCACCGGGGCCAGCGCAAAGACGTCAGAGGCGATAAAGTGTTCCTCGATGCCGATGCCCAGCACCAGCGGACTGCCGGCCCGTGCTGCAATCAGCCGTTCTGAATCTTGGCGGCAGATCACCCCGAGACTGTAAGCACCGGTCAATCGTGTGATGGCCTGCTGAACAGCCATGCGCAAATCACCGGTTTCGTGCATCTGCTGCTCGATCAAATGGGCCACTACCTCAGTATCGGTATCAGATTCGAAGCGGTAGCCGGCAGCGATGAGTTCTTGCCTCAGTTCCTGGTGATTCTCGATGATGCCGTTATGCACCACTGCTACTGAATTGTTGCTGACGTGAGGGTGGGCATTGCGTTCGCAAGGTTCGCCATGCGTTGCCCAGCGGGTGTGGGCGATGCCGAGCGGGCCGCGCACCGGCGCTTGCTGCAAGCGGTCAGCCAGCATTTGCACCTTGCCCACCGTGCGCAACCGGTGTAATTGGCCATCCCGGCTATCGAGGGTAACGATGCCTGCCGAATCATAGCCGCGATATTCCAGCCGCCGCAGCCCTTCAAGCAGGATGGGAGTGACATTGCGTTCAGCGATAGCACCTACGATTCCGCACATGGCAATTTCCGGTAAGTCTCGATTAATGGAGGGATTCAGGCAAATCGGAGTGACGAATAGCGCAACTCATTCCCCACAAGCATAGTTCGAGAATCCATTTTAATCCTGTAATACCAGCTGCCGGGTGTGCCGGGCAATAATCAGTTCCTCATTCGTAGGCAGCACCCACACCGCAATCCGGCTGCCGGATCGATCGATGCGCTGGCTATGCGCGGCATTTGCCGCCGGATCCATCTCGATGCCCAGCCAGCCAGAACGGGCGCAAACCTGTTCACGCACAGCGGCAGCATGTTCACCGATGCCTCCGGTGAAGACCAGCGCATCCAGTCCATCCAGCGCCGCAGCCAATGAACCGAGTTCCCGGGCAATACGGTAGCAGAAATAATCCACGGCCAGCTTTGCATTGGGTTCGGGACTGGCAAGTAATTCGCGCATATCGTTGCTAATACCCGATAATCCGAGCAAGCCAGATTGCTTATAGAGTAGATTTGTTAAATCCTTGGCGCCCATGCCGTGCCGTTCAATCAGATAAATCAGCACGCCGGGATCCAGCGATCCGGTGCGCGTGCCCATCGGCAATCCCTCCACAGCAGTGAAGCCCATGGTGCTCGCCACGCTGTGGCCATCGCGCATGGCGCACATGCTGGCGCCGTTGCCGAGATGAGCGACCACTACCCGGCCTGTTGCCGGCGTCCCCGTGATCTGTGCCAAAGCGCTGGCGATGTACTCATAAGACAACCCGTGAAAACCATAGCGCCGCACACCCTCTTCACGGTAGGTGCATGGCAGGGCAAATAGCTTGGCGAGTTCTGGTTGTCCATAGTGGAAGGCGGTGTCAAAACAGCCGACTTGTGGCAGGTCCGGCCGGATTGCACTGAGGGCGCGGATACCGGCCAGATTATGCGGTTGATGCAGCGGCGCCAGGGGGATGAAATACTCCAGACGCGCGATGGTCTCAGGAGTGAGCCGTTGGGGGTCGCTGTACTCTTCGCCGCCATGCACCACCCGATGACCTGCTGCGACTATCTCAGGTAAGCCGTCGGTTGCTTCCAGCCAATCCAGCAAATCGCGCAGCGCCGCCTGATGATCGTAAATCGCTACAGCCGCTGGCGCGGCATTTGGCGGTAGTGGCGGGTCAGTCGCTCTACGGCGGTAGTTCGGTCCCAGCCTCCGGTACTGGCCGGATGTTGGCGTCAATGGGATATCCACTAGTATTTGGCCAGCGTGATCAAAGGCTTTGAAGTATGGAGTGTCTTCGCCGATGTTTTCCTGCAAGCCACGGCAGACCAGCTCCAGTTCACCGCCATCTGCCGGCAGGGCAAACACGGAGAATTTAATGCTGGACGAACCGGCGTTGAGAACCAGCAATCCTTGGGGCATGGTAGTTTTCTCCTGGCTTAAAGCGGATCGGTGTCCACCTCTCCTCTTAAAGAAGGGTTGGAGATGGGCGGTGAGGCCGTCAGCGTGGAATTACCAAACTGGCAAGATTGCAGATAGGCTCGAAACTGTTCACCCAGCTCCGGATGGCGCAAGCCATATTCCACAGTCGCCACCAGGTAGCCAAGCTTGTTGCCACAGTCATGCCGCCGCCCGGTGAATTCGTAGGCCAGCACCTGTTCCTCACTCAGCAGAGCAGCAATGCCGTCGGTGAGTTGAATTTCATTGCCCGCTCCACGCGGGATATTTGTCAATAGATCGAAGATGCGTGAAGTCAGGATATAGCGGCCTACTACCGCCAGATCGGACGGGGCATTTGCTGGCTTTGGTTTTTCAACGATGCCATCTACATTGCTCAGCCGGGTGGCAAAGGGCAGCGGATGGACGATGCCATACTTGTCAGACTCGGCAAGGGGCACCCGCTCTACACCTAGAATCGAGCATTGGTATTTGTTGAAATACCGGGTCATTTGGCTCATGACCCCGCCTTCCCGGCTATCTTCTTCGATGAGGTCATCGGCCAGGATCACCGCAAAGGGTTCCTCGCCAACGACAGGCCGGGCGCATAACACCGCGTGACCCAGGCCCAGCGCCTCAGCTTGGCGAACATAGACGCACTCTACGCCGCTTGGCACAATGCTGCGCACGACCTTAAGCAGGTCGGTCTTGCTGCGGGCTTCCAGTTCCGCCTCCAATTCATAGGCTTTGTCGAAATGATCGGCAATAGCATTCTTGGTCCGCCCGATGATGAACACCAGGGTGTCCACGCCAGCCGCCACGGCTTCCTCAACTGCATATTGAATCAGTGGCTTATCGACGATAGGCAGCATTTCCTTGGGGCTGGCTTTGGTCGCTGGCAGAAATCTTGTTCCTAAACCGGCTACTGGAAAAACCGCTTTGCGCACTTGCCGTTTCACCGCTCTACCTCGCTGATAGGGTTATTCTATGCTGTCCTTCAAGAGCAGATATTGTGCGGCATTGCAACATACCGGACAAGCTCTATAGGGTCTTGGATCGTTGACACTGAATGAATCTATCAAATGGCAAAAGCGATGGATATACAAACCTCAACATCTATTTGGCGCTGGCAGCTGAACTGGAGTGTGATCCGTCACGATCTGGTGATAGGCAGCTGTCCACGCAGCCTGTCCAGCCTTGACCAGATTCGCGCTGAATCCAAGGTATCAGCGATCCTGTCGGTCCAGCATGACGAGTGCCTGGAAAAGCTGGAAATCGACTACCCGCGGCTCGTGCGTCACGGTCAGACACTGGGTTTGTCCATGCAGCGCAGCCCCATGCGAGATTTCGATATTGAGGATCAACGCCATCAGCTGCCTAACGCAGTACGCGCGCTGCATTACTTGCTCAGTCAAGGCCATTGCGTTTATCTGCATTGCACGGCTGGCATCAATCGTTCGCCGTTGACAGCATTGGCCTACCTCACCTGGGTCGAGGGGCAACGTCTGGATGAAGCTCTGGTGCTTTTACGGCAAGCCCGCCCCGAAGTTTATCCTTATTTGGATGCTTACGAGGGTTGCTTCCAGGATTTAAGCGCTGCCCATGCCAGGCAAATCCAGGCGCGCACTGAAGAATTGAATCGTCAGTATCCCCGGCAGATCGCCCAGGCGTGCCGGCTGCAGGCAGCGCAGGAAATTATCCGGGACGTATTGATCATCTGAGTGAACCTGCCAAACCTTTATGATCAGCCAGGCGCACGTTTCGTCTGCATCGCCACCCACGCCTGCCCTAGACTCAGGCCGCCATCGTTGGGCGGGGCCTGTTGGGCGGCGAACACTGACCAGCCGGTTGCTTCCAGCCGGGTTTGAAGCTGGCGAGTCAGCAGCCGGTTCAAGAAACAGCCGCCGCCCAGCGCCACGCGGCGCAGGCCGGAAATCGAGCGGGCCCATTCCAGCCACGTGCTTAATGCCAGCGCCAGCGTTGCGTGAAACAGAGCCGCACCGGTATTTGCATCCGTTTCATCGGCCAGTCGCGCCAGTAATGGCAGGAGATCCAGTCCCCCATCGTCATTGAGCTGGAACCCATCGGCCAGCGGTGAAATGTGCCCGTAGCGGTGCGCTAGCGCTTCCAATTCCATCGCTGCTTGTCCTTCATAGGCGTTGATCTCACCTATTCCCAGTATGGCCGCCGCCGCGTCGAACAGCCGGCCCGCACTGCTGGTTTCGGGGATGTGAATGCGTTGCTCCAGCATCTGCTGGATGAAGGACGCCCGGCCACCGAACCGGCGGTCAATATCCTCATGCCGGCCCAGCCGATGCAATACGGCGACGGCCAAACGCCAAGGCTCGCGGGCCGCCCGGTCTCCGCCCGGTAACAACAGAGGGGAGAAGTGACCCAACCGTTCGAAGTTTGCGCCGTCCACGCGCAGTAACTCTCCGCCCCAGATACCGCCATCGCTGCCCAGCCCCACTCCGTCCAGCGCCAGCCCCAGCACCGGTTCCTGTAACCCATGTTCCGCCACGACCGCCGCGATGTGGGCATGATGGTGCTGCACGGCGATACAGGGCAGTTCCCGTGCCGCTGCATAGCGGGCCGCCAGCCGGCTGCTGTAGAAATCCGGGTGCAGGTCACAGGCAACCCGCTCCGGGACGATGCGCAGAATGTCCTGCAAATGCGCTACAGTCTCCTCCAGCGCCCGGCAGGTTGCGGCATTGTCCAGGCTGCCGATATGCGGCGAGAGATAGGCGCGATCATCGCGGGTCAGACAGACGGTATTCTTGAGATAACCGCCCAGCGCGAGTACCGGAGGTCCTGCTTCTGGCAAACGAATGACTTGCGGTGTGTAGCCCCGGGCACGGCGGATAAAGGTTCGATCTGTCATGACACTGTCATCGCAACGCACCAGAATTGCCCGGTCATGGGTCACGAAGCCATCAGCGATGCCGCGCAACCGCTTCACGGCTTCTTCATTGCCGGTCACCAACGGCTCGCCACCAGGATTGGCACTGGTCATCACCAGCAGTAATTCCTGTAACTGTTCCAGCCAGGCCATGCCGGCCGGCCGGCCCGCAGCCTCATGAAACAGGAGGTAATGCAGGGGCGTGTAGGGCAACATGACGCCCAGATGCGCCAGTCCCGAAGCGATGCCGGGCAAATAGCCAGCTTCCGCTGTTTTGATCTTCGCTGCCAAGCGCTCTCCCGGCGGATGCGGGAAATCCATACGCTGGCGCATCAGCACGATAGGCCGCTGCGATGTTTCCAGCAACTGCCATTCCGCGTCATGACCCTCCACCCAATTTGCCAGCGAGATGCGATTGGCCGCCATGACCGCAAACGGCTTAGCCTCGCGTTGTTTGCGCAGGCGCAGGCGCGCCACGGTTGCAGCATTCCGGGCGTCACAGGCTAGGTGGAATCCACCCAATCCCTTGATGGCCAGAATTTCACCGGATTGCAACCGTTCCAGCGCGGCAGCGGCCACATCGTCTACTGCGGCCGGTTCACCATCGGCATTGCGTAAGGTCAACCGGGGTCCGCAGACTGGGCAAGCATTGGGCTGGGCATGGAAGCGGCGGTTGCCGGGGTCACTGTATTCCCGCGCACAGAGAGGACACAATGCGAATCCGGCCATGCTGGTATTGGGCCGGTCGTAGGGCAAAGCAGCGGTGATCGTGTAACGAGGTCCGCAGTCCGTGCAATTGATAAAGGGATAACGGTAGCGACGGTCGTGCGGGTCGAATAATTCAGCCAGGCAAGCCGGACAGATGGCTGAATCTGGAGTGATTTCTGCCACTGCCGGGCCACGGCTGCTGGCAGCAATCTTGAAACTGCGCTCCTTAGCCAATGGTTGCCGGTCTTCAACCTGCAAGCGTTCGATGCGGGCCAGCGGTGGCGGCTGGCGCAGACCTTGCTGGAATCCGTTCAATTGTTCCAGCGTGCCCTGCACTTCGATTTCCACCCCTGTGCCGTCATTGCGGACGAAACCGCTCAATCCATGATGCAGCGCCAAGCGATAGACGAAGGGACGGAAGCCGACCCCTTGCACTTGGCCGCGAATCCGGATGGCAAGACGCCGGTCATGGTCAGTCATTTATTCCACCTGAATATCCTTGACCCGCATTTCCTGACCCCCGGTAGGGCGCACCGGGTAACCGTCGCATTGCGGACAGGGATCATACAGTGCGGATAGCCGCACGATAGCGCCACATTCCAGACATTGTCCCTGGCCAGGGAGGGTCAAGATTTCCGTCTGAGCGCCATCGGCCAGCGAGCCGCGCAATACCACATCCAGGCAGAATAGCAGCGCTTCGCTTTCCACGTTAGCCAGTTCACCGATTTCCAGCCGCAACCCGGTCACTCGAATTGCGCCCCGGTTGCGGGCCGTTTCCTCAACGATATTCAGGATGGATTCCGCCAGCGCCATTTCATGCATCAATCACCTCCACCTGATAGCTCACACAAGGATCGAGGGATAAAGCCAGGGCTTGCGCAGCCGCCGCTAAGCCAGACGTTTCGCCCAGGGTGGCAAGGCCAGCGGCAAATGGCCCAGCCGGGTGAAAGTTCCAGTCAGTCGGAGCGATGATGCGGTAGGCCGCCACTCGACCCTGCTCCAGACGAACGGCATGCAACAATGCCCCGCGCGCCGTCTCGACCCAGGCATAACCATGATTTTCCGCCAGTGGCCGGGCTAGCAGCAGATCGTCCGGCTCCTGGCGCAACCGGGCCGGCAGTTCTGCCAGTTCGATGCACCGTGCCAGCCAGCGGGCATGAACCCGGCATTCAGGCCCGGCCAGCAAATTTGCCAGCAAGGGGCAATGTTGCTGCCGGGCCAACGCCCCAGTCTCTACGGGTTGACCGCGCCATATCGGGCGGGTGCAGAATGCAGGTTCTTCCAAGGCGTGCCAGGCCAAGGCGCTGGCTTCAGCGGGATCGAGCAGAGATACCGGTGGCAAGAAGCCACTCTCCCCGTTCTCCCCAGCCAGAGCGGGGAAAGCCGTTTTGGAGAGAAGTGCTGGGTTAGGGCTGATGGCATTCCTCTCTTTTTGGGGGGTGTAGGGTGGGGGAGCGGGGCCAGCAAGCAGTATGCGTTCCCGTACGGTATCCAAAACATCCGCCAGTGCTTGTGACCCCTTTGTTGCCGCTTGGCGCAATTCCCGCAGCTGGTTCATATCCGGCGGCAAGCCCGCCTGTGCTGGCCAATCGATCAGCAGCCGCCAAGCATGTTCCAGGGCGGTTTCAACCAGTACCGCTTGCTGCCAGGATCGCCAATCCGGCGTATTTCCTTTCTGGGATAAGCTGGATAAGGAAGAATGGCTCGAAGGACTAAGAGGGCTTGACCTCGCTGCTGCACATGCCGCTGCTGCTGCTAAGCGTTGCGCTCGCCCGCACAGAGTAAAAACCCGTCCAGCGAGTTCTGCCGCTTGATCGGGGGTCTTATTCTGAAAGAGCCGGTCGGCCAGGTGTGGCCGGCTGGAGACCACGTCCACTCGCACTTGCGAGCCTGCGGATTGATACAGGTGGAGTGTGAGATGGCCTTCCGGTGAAGGCATCGGGATTGCCCGCTATCTGCCGTTCACGGCCAGCCGTGCCCGCGCCGAGGTCAATTCTGCTTCCAGCCGGCTGATCTGTTGTGCCAGCACAGCCTGCTGACCCTGCCGCACCCAATCCAGCCAGGCTGCCATGCCGTCACCGGTCCGGGCCGACAGTTGCAAAATTTGCATGTCAGGATTGACCCGCCGTGCGTACTCCAAGCAGCGCTCGACGTCGAAGTCTACATAGGGCAACAGATCCGTTTTATTGAGCAGCATTAAACGGGCGGCAGCAAACATATTTGCGTATTTCAGTGGCTTATCTTCGCCTTCGGTCACCGACAGGACCACCACCTTATCGGCTTCGCCGAGATCAAAATCGGCTGGGCAGACCAAGTTGCCGACATTCTCGATAAACAGCACGCCGCCTTCTGGCATTGGCAATCGCTCCAGTGCGTGACCGACCCCGTGTGCGTCAAGATGGCAGCCCTTGCCCGTGTTGATCTGCACCGCCGGCGCTCCGGCTGCTTGGATACGTTCGGCGTCACGGGCCGTCTGCTGGTCGCCACCGATCACCGCGACCGGAAATTCCTCACGCAGCGCCTGAACCGTTTGCGCCAGCAGGGTGGTCTTGCCAGAACCGGGACTGGACACCAGATTTAGCGTGAACACCCCGCGTTCAGCGAACAAACGCCGGTTGCCAGCCGCGAATCCGGCGTTCTTGGCCAAAATGTCGCGCTCGATCGATATCAGCCGTCCTTCGGCAGCGTGATCGTGGGGATGATCATGGCCGTGAGAATGACTGCCAGTTTCGTTGATGCCACAACCGCAGGTCGCACACATGGATAGAACCTCTTGTGAGAGAGTAGAACCGGCTTCCCACCGGTTGGGTGGACTGGATTAGAAATACGGCAACCTACGAAGTATTCGTATTAACCGGGTATTTCATAATGATTGATTCAGAGAGTTATTCAGCGTGTTTAATCTCTCAGCATCGCCAGAAATTCGATGATCGCTGTCCGTTCTTTGGCGTCTGGCAAGCCGGTAATGGTTTTGCTGGTCCCCGGCAAGAACTGGCCGGGTTTCGTGAGATATTGATCCAGCTCCTGTTTGGTCCACACGCCGCCCGCTTTGACCAGCGCCTGAGAATAACCATAACCCTTGGCGCGGCCTTTTGGCGCGCCGACAATACCCCAAAGATTGGGGCCAATGCGGGGGAGACCGTCCTTTTTTAAATTATGGCAAACGACGCACTGCCGGGCGGGGCTGTTCCAGCCAACGGGTTCAATTGGATATCGATCGAGGGTTTTCGCTGACGTTTCCCCGAATGTCTCGGCTTTGAGACTGGCCGTCCATGATAAGCCTGCCATCCATAACAGGCCAATTGCGAGGGCTAGGAAATGTTTTGCCATGGCAGTATCCCCCTTTAACTATTCATGAACTATAGTTTAAAAGTTAAAAACCCCAAATTAATAATAGCTGTTGATGGTATTGATCGCTCATAAGCAAGAGAGATCGGGATAGTCAGGGCGTATACAACAAGAATTAGTAGAGAAGCGGTAAGGAGGAATGGAGCATGGTCGAGCGACGTCAAGCGATGCCGGGCGCCAATTGTATCGAGTGCCCTATGCGTCAACATAATGAATGGCGTGTTCTGACCGGCGCGGAAGTCAGGCTTCTCGCCCAGGCCCGCAAATGCCGGCGGTATCGTGCTGGCGAGACGGTCTTTACCGCAGGAGAACCGAGCCATGGCATCTACTGCATTGTCGATGGCGCAACAGCTATGCGCCAGATCGATGCTGAAGGCAACACCGTGCTGATCCAAATCAGCTATCCAGGCGATACTCTGGGCTATCGAGGGTTGCTCATGGGGGAAAGACGCCGTTTCAGCGCCGAGGCGCTGGGACCCAGCCGGATTTGTTTCATCGATCAGCAGGTGGTCAAGACGCTGATGGAGCGCAATCCAGCGCTGGCCCTGCAATTCCTGCGGCGCATCAATATGGATCTGGATGATGCCCATAACAAGCTGGTGCAGAACGCGACCCTTTCCAATCGCAGCAAATTTGTCCATCTCCTATTGAATCTCATGGATCGTCATGGCCGCCCCGCCCCTGATGGCAGTCAGGTGATCAATCTGCCGATCTCGCGGCGCGACATGGCGTCGATGATCGGTGCCCGGCACGAAACGCTGTCGCGGATTATCGGACGGCTGGAAGAAGATGGCGTAGCCCGGTTTTCCGGGCGCACCGTCTGCGTCAACCGGCCACATTCGCTGATGGAAGAGATTCGCCTTTCTTAGAAAAGCGCCGCTGCGGTGCTGATGACCGTGAACATCCATTCCGGGTCTTCTTTGACCAATGCCTATTCGATAACTGACAAATGGCGTCACGATGACCAGGTTGCAGCCCGGTAGCGCCGGGTGTTCGGCGATCGAAGGTTATAACGAGTGCGAGACAATCTACGAAAGCCGTACTTCCATCGTCTTCCGGGGGCGGCGGGCGGCGGATGGCCAGACGGTCGTGCTCAAGATGCTCAAAGGGGCTTATCCGGGGGTCCGGGAGCTTGCGCGCTATCGGCATGAATATGACTTGTTGCGTTCGCTGGACCTAGATCATGTGATCGTGGCCGACCGGCTGCAGGAGTATGGCAGCACTTTGATTCTCGTGGTCGAGGACTTCGGAGCGGAGTCCTTGAAAAAGCTCGCCGGCCAGCACTGTTTCACCTTGGAGGAGCTGCTTGAAATTTTCATCACGGTCTGCGGCGCCTTGGCCCGATTGCATGAACGCCACATCCTGCACAAGGACATCAACCCCTCTAACATCGTCTACAATCCGGCCACCCGCCTTTGCAAACTGATCGATTTTGGCCTTGCGGCCCGCCTGTCGCCGACCCACCCGAGCCAGGATCACGCCAACACCCTTGAAGGGACACTCGCCTACATCTCCCCCGAGCAAACCGGGCGGATGAACCGTAGCGTTGACTATCGCTCGGATCTCTATTCACTGGGTGTGAGCCTGTACGAATTATTGGCCGGACGGCTTCCCTTCCAGGCGGAGCACTCCCTGGAGATGGTGCATGCGCATATCGCTATCACTGCAACCCCCGTCCACGAAGTGAACCCCGCCGTCCCGCTTCCGTTGTCAGCCATTGTCGCCCGGCTCATGGCCAAAACCGCAGAGCAGCGCTACCAGAGCGCCTCGGGATTGGGAGCGGACCTGGCGGCATGCCTCGATGCCTTGCGTGCAGCCGGGCGGATCGATCCGTTCGAGCTGGGCCTGCACGACCAGATCGGCACGTTTTACCTGCCACAGCACCTCTACGGCCGTGAACAGGAGATCGCGCATCTGCTTAAGACGTTTAACGAGCAGGTGGCAGGACAGGGAGCGATGCGCTTTGTGCTGCTCAGCGGCTACTCAGGCGCCGGAAAGACTTCGCTGGTCAAGGAAATCTATAAACCGGTCACCGGCAGCAATGGCTATTTCATCAAAGGCAAATTCGACCAGCACCAGCGGACTATCCCTTACTATGCCCTCAAGCAGGCTCTGGCGGAGCTGGCCGATGTCTGGCTCACCGAGAGCGAAGAACGGCTTGCCGCGATCGCCGCTGCGCTGCGGGAGGCTCTGGGGGAGGCTGGCGGGGTGATGGTCGATTTGATTCCCGCTCTGGAGCTGATTATCGGCCCCCAGCCGCAAGCGCCGGAACTTGCGGGCATGGAAGCGCAGAACCGCTTCAACTACGTCTGCCGCAGCTTCTTTCGCTGTGTTGCGGCGGCGGACCATCCCTTGGCGCTGTTCATTGACGACCTGCAATGGAGCGACTTGGCCTCTCTCAATCTCCTGTCGGCGCTGCTCACTGACAGCCAGATCACCTCCTTCTTGCTCATCGGGGCCTACCGGGATAACGAGACCTCTCCATCGCATCCTCTCATGCTGATGCTGGAAAGCCTCTCCAGGAAAGGAATTGTTCCTGATACGATCCAGGTGGGCAACCTCTCGGAGCAGGACGTGGCAGCCCTCTGCGCCGACACCTTCCATGTAGCGCCGTTAGCGGTGGCTCGGCTCGCCCGGCTGATCCACATCAAGACGTTGGGCAATCCCTTCTTCGTCACTCAATTCATCAAGACGCTCCATGCGGACCGGCTGATCACCTTCGATGCCGGCCGGCGCCACTGGTGCTGGGATATCGATGAGATCGAGCAACATCCCATCCCGGATGACGTCGTACAGCTGATGGCGGCCAAGATCACGACCCTTGCGCCCGCCACCCAGCGGCTGCTGACCCTCGCCGCCTGTATCGGTCATGTCTTCGCCCTCGATACGCTTACGATGATCGGCAAAGGTGAGGAATGCGAGACCCGCGCGGATTTGGCGTCAGCAGTACGCGAGGGCCTGGTGATCCCCGATGCGCATCTCTACCGCTTTTCCCACGACCGCATCCAACAGGCCGCTTACTCGCTGATGGCGGACAGCGAGCGCACCCATCTGCGCATTGGCCGGTTGCTGCTGCGCGATGGGAAGCCGGCGGGCGAGCGCCTGTTCGAAGTCGTCAATCAGCTGAATGCAGCGCGGCGCTTGATCACCGATCCGCAGGAACGGCTTGAGCTGGCTGCGCTCAATCAAGAAGCCGGCCAGCAAGCTAAGGGCGGGACTGCCTATGCTGCGGCGCTTAATTACCTGTCCAGCGCTGTGGAGCTGTTGCCTGCCGATCAGTGGAGCCGTCACTATGACCTCACCTTTTCTATCCATAGCGAATGGGCTTGGTGCCGCTTCTATGCGGGCGAGACAGCGGGGATCGAGGCTTTGTTCGCGACGCTGCTTGCCCATGCCCAAGGTCTGGAAGATGCGGTCCGGGTCCATACCATCCGTATGGAGTATTACCACTTGGCCGGGGATTATGGCCGTGCGGTGGAGATTCAGAAGGAGGCCCTGCGGTTGCTGGGGGTGGAGATAGACGGCGAAGGGATCTCCGCACTGCTGGAGCGCGAGCTGGACGCTGTGCCGCGACTGCTCGGCGGACGCCGCATTGAGTCGCTGTGCGACGCCCCCCTGATGGACTCGCCGCGCCACGCCGCGATCATGGATATTTTGATGGGCCTGTGGACCAGCGCCTATCTGGATTCCCAGCTCGAACTGGTGGCGTGGTCGTCCTGCAAGATGACCAATATTTCCCTGGAGTATGGCAATAATCGTCTTACCGCCTACGGCTACATGAACTATGCTTTCGTCTGTGTCGCGCTGCTGGGGCAGTACGAGACGGGGCACCGCTTCGGCGAGGTAGCCAATCGATTGGCGGAACGGTTTGATGACCTGTTATTGCGCGGCAAGGTCTACCTGTTGTTTGCGGTGTTCGTGAACCATTGGCGCGCACCACTGGCCACCTCGCTTGACTACAGCCGCAAATCCTTTCCGTTGCTGGCCGGGAGCGGAGACTGGATTTATGCAGGCTACTGCGCTGAGTTCGCGATCTCTGACCCTACCATCTGGGGCATGCCCTGCAACGAGTTGCTCGAAGCAGCGCAACGCTACATTCCCTTCCTCCAGAATAACGCTCCAGTGGTCCTGGACGAATTCTTCCGGCCCGCCTGCCTCAATCCCTTGCTCCAGTTGCTAGGGCGCACCCGGAGTGACCACACGTTCGATGATGACGATTTCTGTGAAGAAACGTTCCTGCAAAGCTATCGGAATAATCCGCTGGCCCTTTCCTATTTCTACACTGCGAAGCTGCGCAGCCTCTACTGGTTTGGTGACTGGGACGAGGCTTTAGCGATGGCTGGCCAGGCTGATTTCGTCGCCTCGGTGGCTCTCGCCCAGGCCAAGGTCCCGGAGATTTACTTCTTTGCCTCCCTCACGCTGCTTGCACTGTTCGACCGTTTTACCCCGGAAGAGTGGGAGCAGCACGCCATCTGCATTGCCGGTTATCAGGAGAAGATGAAGGTATGGGCTGGGCATAGCCCGGCTAACTTCCGTCACAAATTCCTGCTGGTCGAGGCGGAGCGGGCACGAATCGCGACCAGCGGCTGGGAGGCGTTGAGGCTCTACGAGGAGGCGATTGACGAAGCGCATAAGGCCGGTTATCTCAATAACGAGGCGCTTGCTTACGAGTGCGCCGCCCGCTTTTTCCTGGCTCGCAACCTAACCCGCTTGGCAGCCAACTACTTGAGTGAAGCTCGTTACGCTTACCGCAAATGGGGCGCAACGGCAAAGGTTCGGCAACTTGAGCGTTGCTACACAGAGTGGTCCATCATCGTCCCGTTCGATACCCGGCTTGGGCAATCCTCGACCTCAAGCCTTACTACATCCCATGCCACGATCGAGTATGACACCAGCACCGATGCCTTGGATATTGTCTCTATCGTCCAGTCCTCCCAAAGTCTGGCGAGCGAGATTGACCTGGAGCGGTTGCTGGGCCGGATGATGAAGATTGTTATCAAGAATGCAGGCGCTGATCGTGCGGTGCTGCTCGATCTGCATGAGGGGATTTGGAACATCAAGGCGGAAGCAAGGAATAGGTGGGAGACCGTCTCCATCCCGCAGGCGATGACGGAGACGGTGCGGGAGGCGTCTTTGCCTCTGAGTCTTATCAATTACTGTGCGCGCAAGCAAGAAAGTGTGGTGCTTAGCAATGCCGGTGCCCACGGCGGCTTCGTCAAGGACCCTTATTTCGCCGCCACCGCCATGCGTTCGGTGCTTGCCTTGCCATTACTCCGTTCCGGCACCCTCAAGGGGGTGCTCTACCTTGAAAACAGCCTGGTTGAGGAAGCCTTCACGCGGGAGCGGCTTACGGTACTGGAACTGCTCTCCTCGCAGATGGCGATCTCCATCGAAAATGCAGAGTTCTATCGGGAACTTGAACAACTGGTCGAACAGCGGACCTTGGCGTTAGTCAGGACGAATGACGAGTTGCAACAGGTTAACCGGCAATTGGAGGAACTGTCGCACACCGACGGCCTTACCCAGATTGCCAATCGTCGCGCCTTCGATTCTTTCATTGAGATTGAATGGAGGCGTCACAACCGGATACAGCAGGATTTCTCGCTCATCCTCTGCGATATCGATTATTTCAAGCAGTTCAACGATACCTATGGGCACATTGAGGGAGACCACTGTCTGCAACGGATTGCCCAGGCGATCAAGGCGGCCGCGCAACGATCGGGTGATCTCGTCGCCCGCTATGGTGGGGAGGAGTTTGTCGTGGTGTTGCCTCAAACGAACCGGGCAGGCATCTGCAAGGTGATCGAAACGATCAGGCACAACGTTGCGGCGCTGAGAATCCCTCATGCTGGGTCGAAAGTGCATGATCAAGTCACGCTTAGCTTGGGGGCGTTGCACCGGATTCCACAGAATGGAGAGAGCATCGAGGACGCCTTAGCCGCCGCTGATGGCGCCCTGTACCAGGCGAAGTCCCAAGGCCGCAATCGCGCCGTCATCGTCCAGCGAATCGGAGAGGCGCAACCATCACCGGCGTGATCAACGAAATCGCTTTCTAAAGCAGCCTGCTCACTTTCAACACCGCTGTCGATGAATGCTATATGGCCAATAAACACTATAAAAATTAAATTATTATTTTCAATAATGGCAGATTATGGTAGATAGACGGAAACCGTATAATCACTTGTATGCAATAAAGAAATGAGCGATATATGGACTTAAATGAATTGTCATATGATGAAATTGACCAGCACATAATGGAACGCTTAGTATTTGATAAAGAAGAGATATCGCCAATACTAAAAGGTCATATTTTTATAGAAAAAGTATTAGAAACACTGATTTCAAATAATCTTTCAAACCCAAAATCTCTCTTTAAGCGCAGAAGATCATTTGAATTAAAAACAGATCTGGCGCTTGCCATGGGT
>ERZ795053.239-NODE-239-length-70180-cov-14.684349_pt1 | contig 70180 bp, 54 predicted proteins | sample MGYA00375137_ERZ795053 | MGnify/ENA primary metagenome ERZ795053 (study PRJEB30182, sample SAMN05720284) | activated sludge metagenome | isolation source: Anaerobic digester | place: Hong Kong | collected 2014-12-17 ...
CAGGCTCGGGCAGCTCCTCCTTGGGGGCTTCGCCCTCAAGCTCAGGCTCCGCTTCAGGCTCGGGCAGCTCCTCCTTGGGGGCTTCGCCCTCAAGCTCAGGCTCCGCTTCGGGTTTGTCGCCCTCGTCCTCCTTGTCCTCGGCTTGCGCTTCGGGCTTTGCCTCATCGCCTTCGCCCGCGGCAACATCCTCATCATCGAAGATGTGGTCCGCCTTGGGCGCGCTGTTCTTGACCTTCAGCAGCAGATAGACCGCAACCAGCGCCACGATAATGCCTATAAGCACGTTGAACTTGATCGCTCCGCCTGCCATGGCCCTGTCCTCGCGGATAAGCTCGACGGCGCTGCTCTCTATGGCGTAGAGCAGCAGACCCCACGCGCCTATGGCGCCAGCTTTCATCGTGCCGCGCTTTTTGAGCAGCAGCAGCACAGCCACTATCGCCGCGATAAAGATGAATTCATAGAAGAAGCAGGCGTAGTGTATCTGCTCACCCGTGCCGTAGGCCGCAAGCGGAAACCACTGGAAAGCGCGGTTCGTGACAATAGGCCCCAGGGCGTCACGGTTGAAGAAATCGCCCCAACGACCTATCGCGATTCCGATAAGGGCGGCGGGAACAACGCAGTCCATGACCTTGCCGAAGGAATATTTCTTTATCTTGCAGTAGATGAACGCGCCGATCGCTCCGAAGATGAGCGCACCCCACAGCGCAAGCCCCGCGGTGTTGAACTTGAAGAAGTTAGCAATGGGGACCAATCCCGCTATCACCGCAAACAGCCTCGCGCCAACCAACCCCGCGGGTATGCCTATGATGCACAGGTCAAGAGCGATGTCCTTGCCGAGCTTATCGCGCCTTGTCAGGACGTCGGCAACTACCACAGCCGCTATTATGCCGACAGCAAAGAGCAGGGCATACCAGTATACGGGAAATTCGCCTAAGTAAAAGGCAATCCTAAAGCTTGTATCGTCCATAATTACACCTCCGAGATGTTAACATATATTGTACCACAAGCCGGCTTAAATTGGAATAAGCAAAGAACAAAAAGTGCCGCTATTTTTCCCTTCTTGTGAGGATATGCTCTGAACCGGAGAAATTGCCCATATCCTTAGTACCTCGCTTGCCTTATGGGTAAACTCTTTCAGAAAGGCAGGCATAATAGTGAAATCCGTGTGAAAATACATAAATTTCGATTGACATATGTTATAGCCTGACCTACAATGTTTTCAACAGGGAGGCGATAAGATATGAGCAAAAGTTTATACGGGATAGTACTTACGGACGATGTTGTAAGCCGAATCGACCACGAGGCCATGCGCAAGGGCGTGAACCGCTCCGCGCTGATCGAGGCGATTTTGGCCGACCATGTTGGCTACACCACGCCCGAAAAGCGGATCGGAGGCGTGTTCGGCTTCATCGAACAGGCGTTAAAGGGCGGAGAGCTTGTCCCCTTTGTGGAGGCCAACAAGCTCACAATGTCCATGAAGAGCAGCCTTGACTACCGATACCGCCCCACCATTCGTTATGAATTACAGCTCTACCGCGTCCCCGATGGCGCGATAGGCAAGCTGTCCATCATCCTGCGTACACAATCGCTGCCGCTCCTTAGGAGCATAGGCGAGTACTTCCGCCTCATTCAAAGGCTTGAAGCCGTCTATCTTGGGGGGCTGTATGACGGGCGTCCGCCGCGCTGGTCCACCGAGGACAGCCGCGTGGAACGCTTCATCAAGCTTCCTAAGGGGCGCGATTACAGCACAGAGGAGCTTGCCGAGTCTATAGCGGAGTACGTTAGAATGCTCGACAGACTGATGAAGGACTACCTTTACGGCCTTGACGCCATTGAACTTGAAAACCGATACTTAGGCTGCCTGAACCGCGGCGTAGGTGTAATATAGAGGAAGTGATCTTATGAACGCACAGAGTTTCACCCAAAAATCAATAGAAGCGCTGCAATCCGCGCAGCGCATGGCAATGGAGAACAACAACACCGAGCTTGCACCCGAGCATGTTCTGTACGCTTTGGTGGATCAGAACGGCGGGCTTGTAGGCTCGCTCCTGACCAAAATGGGCGTGGACTGCGACGCGCTGCTCTCCGACCTTGACGCCGTTATCTCAGGCTTTCCCCGCGTAACCGGCGGCACGGAGGCTCAGGTATACATCTCGCAGACCACCGACAGGATGCTTGCGTCCGCAGAGAAATCCGCGAAGTCCTCGGGCGACGAATACGTCTCCGCAGAGCATATAGCGTTGGCGATTATCGACAAACCGACGAGCGCCATAGCAAACATACTAAAGAAGTACAACATCACCCGCTCCGCTTTTACAAAGCAGCTTGAGCAGGTCAAGACGGGGCCCACCACGGGCGACAACCCCGAGGAGGGCTACGACGCGCTGAACAAATACGGCTTTGACCTTGTTCAGAGGGCGCGTGAGCAGAAGATAGACCCCGTTATCGGCCGTGATGATGAAATAAGGAATGTTATCCGCATTCTTTGCCGCAAGACCAAGAACAACCCCGCTCTAATTGGCGAGCCGGGCGTGGGCAAGACCGCGATTGCGGAGGGCTTGGCGCAGCGTATCATGCGCGGCGACGTCCCCTCCACCCTGAAGGACAAGACCATATTCGCATTGGACATGGGCGCGTTGATTGCGGGCGCGAAGTTTCGCGGTGAGTTTGAGGAGCGTCTAAAGGCCGTCCTTGCCGCCATCAAGAAGTCCGAGGGCAAGATTATCCTGTTCATCGATGAGATGCACACCATAGTCGGCGCGGGCAAGACCGAGGGTGCGATGGACGCGGGCAACCTGCTAAAGCCCATGCTGGCAAGGGGCGAGCTGCACTGCATAGGCGCGACTACCTTGGACGAGTACCGCAAGTACATCGAAAAGGACGCCGCCTTAGAGCGCAGGTTCCAGCCTGTCATGGTCTGCGAGCCTTCTGTCGAGGACACCATCTCGATACTGAGGGGCTTGAAGGATCGCTATGAGATCTTCCACGGCGTGCAGATTCAGGACAGAGCCTTGGTCGCCGCCGCAACCCTCTCTCAGCGTTATATCACCGACAGGTTCCTGCCTGACAAGGCTATCGACCTTGTGGATGAGGCTTGCGCTTCCATCCGCATGGAGATTGATTCCATGCCTACCGAGCTTGACGAGATTCGCCGCAGGATTATGCAGCTTGAGATAGAGGAGCTGGCGCTGAAGAAGGAGACTGACAGTCTGTCCACTGACCGTTTGGCAAAGCTTCGTCAGGAGCTTGCCGAGAACAGGGAAAAGTTCAAGGAGATGAAAGCAAAGTGGGAGCTTGAGAAATCCGCCATTGACGACGTTCAGTCGATAAAGGCCGAGATCGAGCGCACCACGGCCGATATGGAACAGGCTCAACGCTCCTACGAATACGAGAAGGCTTCAAGGCTGCGTTACGCCGTTCTGCCAGAGCTTGAGAAAAAGCTCAAGACGGCTCAGGCCAACGACAGCGCGGACAAGAGCGCGAAGCGCGGCGCGAAGCTCATGCGCACCACTGTTACCGAGGAGGAAATCGCCGCTATCGTGGCGCGCTGGACGGGCATACCCGTTTCGCGTCTGATGGAGGGCGAACGTGAGAAGCTCTTGAGGCTGCCCGAACAGCTGCATAAGCGCGTCATAGGGCAGGACGAGGCCGTTACCGCTGTCAGCGACGCAATCCTAAGGTCGCGTGCGGGCATATCCGACCCCAACAGGCCCATAGGCTCGTTCATGTTCTTAGGCCCCACGGGCGTGGGCAAGACCGAGCTTGCCAAGGCCTTGGCCGAAGCGCTTTTCGACGATGAGCGCAGCATGGTCAGGATAGATATGAGCGAGTACATGGAGAAATTCTCCGTGTCAAGACTTGTCGGAGCGCCTCCGGGATATGTGGGTTACGATGAGGGCGGTCAGCTCACCGAGGCTGTTCGCCGCAAGCCCTACTGCGTGGTGCTGTTCGACGAGATAGAAAAGGCCCATCCCGACGTGTTCAACATACTGTTGCAGGCGTTGGACGACGGCAGGATTACCGACTCACAGGGGCGCACGGTGGACTTTAAGAACACCATCATCATCATGACCTCCAACCTGGGGTCACAGCTGCTGCTTGACGGCATTCGGGCGGACGGAAGTATATCCGAGCAGGCCAAGACTCAGGTCAACGCGCTGCTGCACCGCAGCTTCAGACCGGAGTTTCTAAACAGGCTTGACGAGATTGTGTTCTACAAGCCGCTTACCAAGGCAGACGTTGATAAGATACTCGACCTCATGATCGAGAGCCTTGCGAAGCGCCTTTCGGACAGGCAGCTCAAGCTCGAAGTCACCGAGAGGGCGAAGGCCTATGTCGTCAGCGGCGGTTTTGATCCACAGTACGGCGCGAGGCCGCTCAGAAGATACCTGCAAAGCGAGGTAGAAACCAAGCTTGCAAGGGCTATTCTCAGCATGGACTTAAACGCGGGCGACACGCTCACAGCCGACGAACAGGACGGCGAAATAGTCGTGAGCCGCAAGGAAAAATAAGTATAGGACATAAGGAGCACAAGAAAAGGGACGGACCTTCCAAATGGAAAGCCCGTCCCTTGACGATTGTTTGCCTGCAAAAATTCAGGCTGTCGGCCTATACCGCTCCCCCTTTGTACTAAGGCTGTACAAGCACTGTGTTCAGGTATAGATTGCCGTCCATGTCGCGCATACCAAAGCCGTCCTCATCCACCGCGTTGGTCAGATTGAACCAAATATTCGTGGCGTGTGCCGCAATCCTTCTCTCCTTGCCCTCAATCTCAAAGTATACAATCATCTTGTTGGGGTCGTCCGTGGGGTAGGCGTATACATAATCGCTCTCGCCAAGCTTTACCGTAATCGGTTCCTCATCCAAATTGCCGTCCTTGAAGGTCAGCCCGGGGTCGGCGGTCATGTAGTAGGAGAACTTGATGTAGTACTTCTCGTTCAGCTTCACCGAGGTGCCGTTATAGCTTACTACCATATCTCCGCTGTACTCGCCCGCGATAAGCTCTATCTCAAGGTTGTTGACATACTCCTGAAGGCGGCTCTTCATGAACGGTCCCGCGATAAGTAAAGCCGTTCCCGCAAGCAGCAGCACAACTCCCACAATCACCACTATAAGACCAACGTTGTCCCGCAATGAATCCTTTAATCGTCTCATGTCACGCACTCCTTTGTTGTTGGGCATTATAGCCCGTTATACGCCCGCTGTCAACACCACAGAGCTTGGGCAAAAAACCGCAGGCCTATACCAAACGCCTTAGAAACCCCGCTAAGTTCTGATACATAATTCGGTAAATGTCCCTGTCGGAAAAGCCTTTTCGGGCAAGCTCCAAGCACAGGCGCTGAAGGTCCGCGCTTGAGCTTAGGTCGGGCGGATAGCGCACCATGCCGTCAAAATCGGAGCCTACGCAGCAGCACTCCACCCCGCCCACCGAGGCGATGTGAGCCATATGCCTTGCCACGTCCGAAGCGTCGGCCTGCTTGGATTCTCTAAGCTCAGGCGAATAGAAGTTTACCCCTACCACCCCGCCGCGCTTTGCAATCGCCGCTATATGCTCATCCTTGAGGTTGCGCGGATGATTGCAGACAGCCCTTGAGTTGCTGTGCGAAGCGTACACCGCTCCGCTCGACAGGGAAAGCACCTCGTCTATGCCCCTGTCGGAGAGGTGCGAGGTGTCAAGCGCCATGTTCAGCCTTGCCATCTCACAAATCACCCTCTCGCCCAATGCGGTAAGCCCGCGCTGTCTTTTGCCTACGGCGCAGTCGGCAAGCTCGTTGTTCTCGTTCCAAGTCAGCGTCATGGCTCTGACCCCAAGGCGGTACGCGTTGCGCAGAGCCGCAAGGCTGCCGTCTATGGCCTCGCCGCCCTCTATCGTCAAAAGACAGGCGATCTTGCCGCTGCTTGGAGAATAGTCTTGTGTGAAAGGCACAAAATCAGAGTCGGACTCCAACAGGCTGTGGTAGCGATCCAGCATTTGCACAAGCTGCATGGACGGTGTTGACCTAAGCCCTGTGTCCACCCATGCCGCGAAGCATTGCAGCGCCACTCCGCCCGCCCTCAGCCGCTCCTTGGTGAGGCACTGCATAGGCTTGGGGCTGTACATATCGTATCCGCGCTGCATCGCCCCGTAGAGGTAATCGCAATGCGCGTCCGCAACCGCAAATATCATGGCTCGCCTTTCATAAAATACAAGGGGACTTTAATGAAAAGCCCCCTGTCCGTGATTCCTTTTTGATTCGGTATTACTTTGCGTAATCGACTGTGCGGGTCTCTCGGATAACGTTGACCTTGATCTGACCCGGATACTCCATTTCGCTCTCTATGCGCTTTGCGATATCCCTTGCCATGACTATGGTGTCGGCCTCGTTGACGCGCTCGGGTCTTACGATAATGCGAACCTCGCGTCCCGCCTGAATCGCGTAGGAGTTTTCAACGCCGTCAAAGGAGTTGGCGATCTCCTCAAGCTTCTCAAGACGCTTGATGTAGGATTCAAGGGTTTCGCGGCGCGCACCCGGCCTTGCGGCGGAGATAGCGTCGGCGGCCTGTACGAGTACGGCCTCTATGCTGGTTGGCTCAACATCGCCGTGGTGAGCCATGATGCAGTTGATAATCTGATTGTTCTCACGGAACTTCTTGGCGACGTCCGCGCCTATCTGCGTGTGCGAGCCTTCGGTCTCATGGTCCAGCGCCTTGCCAATATCATGCAGCAGACCCGCACGCTTTGCAAGCGTTACGTTCGCGCCTATCTCGGCGGCCATTATGCCCGCAAGGTGCGCGACCTCGATGGAGTGCTTAAGCACGTTCTGACCGTAGCTTGTGCGATAACGCAGACGTCCAAGGCAGCGGATAAGCTCATGGTGCAGGCCGTTGACTCCGACTTCAAGCACAGCCTGTTCGCCTGCCTCGCGAATCTGAACGTCAACCTCCTTCTTGGCCTTGTCCACCATCTCCTCGATGCGGGAGGGGTGAATACGTCCGTCAAGTATGAGCTTTTCAAGAGCGATACGGGCGATCTCACGCCGTACCGGATCGAAGCCCGAAAGAATGACCGCCTCGGGCGTGTCGTCGATGATGAGGTCTACGCCTGTCGCGGTCTCCAAAGCGCGAATGTTGCGCCCCTCGCGGCCGATTATGCGGCCCTTCATCTCGTCATTGGGCAGCGGCACCACGGAAACGGTAGCTTCCGCGACATGGTCGGCCGCACAGCGCTGTATCGCAAGAGAGACTATGTTGCGCGCGCGCTTGTCGGCCTCGTCCTTGGCCTTGGATTCGATGTCGCGTATCAGCAGCGCGGCGTCGTGCTTAGCGTCCTCGGCGACCTCCGCCAAAACTATCTTTTTGGCTTCCTCGTCGGACAATCCGGATATGCGCGTCAGCTCTGCGCGCTGCTTCAAAAGCAGCTCCTTGGCTTCGTTCTCAGAGGCTGTGACCTTTGTTTCGCGATCCTCCAACTGCTTTTCGCGAAGCTCAACGCCCTCGGTTTTCTTGTCAAGACTTTCCTCACGTTGGAAAAGCCTGCGCTCGGAGCGCTGCAGCTCCGCTCTGCGCTCTCGGATTTCCTTCTCCGCGTCGGTCTTTAGCTTAAAGGCCTCGTCCTTGGCCTCCAAGACCTTCTCCTTTCGAACCTCCTCGGCACGTCTCTGCGCGTCTTCGATAAGCTTCTTAACGGCTTCTTCCGCACGCGCAACCTTGGCTTCGGCAATGTTGCGGCGGTAGAAGTACCCAACGGCAAAAAAAACTATCGCTGCAGCTGCTGCGGCGATCATAATGTAGTACCAATGTACCATAATCCAGCTCCAATCTATGATAATGCAACACAAAACACGGCTGATCCACTGCTCATAAAAAGGGCTTATAGAACTGTACTTGTATATCATGAGCGTACTCTGTACGCTCTTGTCAAGCTAATTTTTTCAGTCTATCTATGAACATACACAGCGGTGTATGATTACTCCTGTATATTTTAAGTGTATCCGAAACAAAAGTCAATAGCGGACAACATATTTCTTGCCCCAAGATTTCAAAAGCTAACAACAAAAAGCAAATGCCGCCGTTGCTTTTGCTTTATGGAATTAAAGAACTTGGACGGGTGAGCGTGTTCACAACGCTTCAGCTTTTTTGCAGCCCTATGCCTGACGCATCCTCACAAGCTCAAAGCCTTCCTTGCCGCTCATGTGTTCTATGTCAAGCTCAAGAACGGCCACGGCTGAAAGCCGTCCGTCTATATGCCGCTTTAGCTCCTCCTCGGAATTGGTGCTGTATTTTTCCCCTAAGAGCTTCAGCGCGGCAAGCCGTTCGTCAGGGTCGTCCACCACTCGTATCCTTCCGAACGCGATTACGCTTTGAAACAGGGTGGTGTATTTCTCTGGCATGACCTCATCCCTGTCGATAACACAAAAAGAGGCCTTGTCGCAGGCTTTAACGGCGTCCATCTTGTGACCCGTCTTTGCGCAGTGAAAGAAGATTTTGCCGTCCTGATACGCATAGCTCATCGGCACGGAGTACGGATACCCGTCGTCGCCCGACAGCGCGAGCGTACCCGCCGTATTCCGATTGAGTATATCAACGGTTTCCTCCACAGACAGAACCTGCAGCTTTCTTCGCATTGGCCTAAACATCGATTGCTCCTCCTTTGCCCCCGACACTTCGGGGTCTTTGTTATCTCCTTTTATGGGTTAATAACGTTCATAAACTCCGTGATGTCCTTGTCGCGCCAAGTCACATCCATATAGCAGACATACTCCCCGCCCGCCGTCAAAAGCTGCGCCTGCTCGTCGCTGCGGGTGATGCAGAAGGTCGCCCCGTCCGACACGAAATACACGAAAACCTTATCAAGGCACTCATAGGCTATGAAGTCCTCGCCCACGGCAAAGTCCACCACACCCTCTGCGACAAGGACGGGCTTGTCATTCACATCAAGATAGTACAGCCCGGTGTCCTCCCCGTGGCTGCCCGAAAGATAAGCGGTAAGCTCTCCGTTTGTCTTGGGGTCATGGATGTACATTCCGCAGTCGAGCCTTTCAATGTCGCCCGTTTCAAGGTCAAGCGTGGTCAAAAGCCCGTTGGGGTCGGCATAGACGAGCGCACCCCCCGCCATGCAGGGCGCGGACAGCGCATAGTCCGAGCTGTTGAATATCTCCAGCGTGACATGCTCCATGGTTTCAAGATCGATTACATAGAGCTTGTCGCGGGTGCTGCCGCTGCGTTCAACAAAGCAAAGGTAATTCTCCCAAAGCGCAAGCCTCGGAATACCCAAGTGCAGGGTTTTTATCATGACAGCCTCGCCGCTTGCCCTGTTGTACGCCATAAGCCTGCCGCCGCCCGCCGCCATTACATCGGCGTAGCATATCCAGCCGTGGGACACCGTAATACCGCGCAGGCTCTTGTACTCCAAGGGAAGCTTGAGGTACTCTGTTGACCTGCTTTCAAGGTTGTACAGGAGCAGGCAGACAAACGCCGCCGTGCCGTCCTGGGTGTAGTTGCCGCCCACGAAATAGAGGGTGTTGTCAACTATGCCGTAGTCGGCAAGATACTGATATTCGGGTATGATGACCTCCACCTGCGCCGAGGCAAGGTTACAGCCGTAGAGCGCGTGGGCTATGCCGGGGATTTCGGTGGGTACGGCCGTGGGTTTGGCGGTTGGCTCCGCGGAGGGCTCAGGCTCTTTAGCTATGCAGGAGCTTAGGTCGGGTTTCATATTGATGACGGTCTTGCAGAAGGGCAGCCCGAAATAGTAGAACAAAAGCCCCGCGCCGACAAGCAGCGCAAGGCACAGAAGCACACTAAGCCACGGCCCAAAGCGCGTACCGAAAAGCAGGCGGCGGCGTTTGTCGGGGGACTTACTCTTCTTTTCCCGATTCATCGTTTGGTTCCCGTTCGGGCTTTTGCTTGTCGATGCTGTCCGAACCGCTGTTTGCACAGTCGCTGTTCACAGCGGCCGTATCCGCGCCCCTCGCCGTGACGGAGTTCAGCATTTTACCGTCCGCCCAGTAGATGGGGCCGGTTTCGTTGGAGAAGTCCTCATGGTGATGGTGATGCTGCTCCGAAGATGAGTGTGAAGCCTCGCTGTGCTGCCACTGCTGCACGTCGGAGGGACTTTCGCTGTGGATGCGGCGCTTTCTGCGGCGGCGTTTGGCGTCCCGTCTGCGCTTAATCTCGGTCATTACAACCGCGCCTATGACTACAAGCAGCAAGGCCCCGATTATGGCGACGTATTTGAGATTCCGCCGCAGAAACAGCAGAAAGCCGCCTAAGCCGCTCGTCTCGTTTATATTGACAAGCTGCCCCTCGCCCGTGGAGAGGGATTCAAGCGTGGGGGCGCGAACTATCAGAACGAAGCTCGCGTACCGAAGCATTACCTCATAGGCGGCAATCTCGGAGTTTAGCTCGCTTATCTCGCGGTTCAGCGATTCCAAGGAGTTTTCCGCGCTCATCAGCTCGGCGGCGGAGCTTGTGGTTTCGATTATGCGTTGAAGGTTTTCTGTCGCGGCCTGCTTGGACTTGACCGAGCTTTGGGCAAGCTCCAGCTCCGTCGTGACGTCGCCATTGTCGTCGCTGTAATACAGGCGAATGCGAGTGTCGGTCTCGGCTTCAAGGGCGGCAAGAAAGGCGTCCGCGCTCTCATGAGGGATGCGCAGTATCATCTCCGCGCTGCTCCTTGCGTCGGTCTGAACCACAGAATCGTAGACATAGCCGTCAAGCTCCTCGCAAAGCGCGGTGAAGGCCTGCACATCCTCGGTGAAGTTGACCGTTCCAAAGGCGTACATCACCCGCCTTACCGAGTTGGGGTCGGTGAAGGGTATCGCGGCGAAGTCCGACTCGTTCACCACCGTGAAGGTTGTGCGGTACTGCGTGCTTGCGGTCTCAAAGGAGCAGCCGCACAGGGTCAGCGCAAGGAGTAAAACTATGATGATGGAAACGATTCTTTTCATTGATCCCCCAAACTTCAGATTGCTCTAATTATTATAGCATAACAAGCCATGACCGCAAGTAAAAATTCCAAGATTACAGCGCACGCCGCATGGCTTTTTATATGGTACGCTAAAGCTTTAGCTCGCCCTCCAAGGTGATAACGGCCGAGCCGCCCACCCTGAGGGTCGCTCTGTCCCGCACAAGCTCTATTCGGCTTTCGACAACGGAGGGACGACCCATGCTCTCGCCCTGCAAAAAGCTGTTGACCTCGTTCAAGGCGATAAGTCCCTTCGTGTAAAGATATTGGGTAAGCCCGCCGTTCGAGGTGCCTGTGGCGCACTCCTCAATGATGCCGTAGAGCGGCGCGAAGTTGCGGCAGCGCGCAGTGAACGCGCCCTCGTCAAGCGCGTACATATGCACGCCCGTCACTCCCCATTTTAGAGATAACGCCGAAACCGCTTCCTCGTTCTGCACCGCGGACAGGAGAACGGCCTTGCTTGACACCGGCACGATAACATCGGAAAGACCTACGTTGACTATGACCGGCTCAAGCTCCAAGGGACGGCAGGAGAGCGGCAGCCCGTAGGCCGAGTACAGCGCGGAGCATTCGTCGGGGTCGAGCTTTCGGACTACCTGCGCGTCGGCCATGTCCAGCCAAACGGTGTGCGCATCGACGCTGACCCTTATCGCGCCCGCCTTAGTGACGGCCTCGCAGTCGCCCCTCGGTAGTCCGCGCAGCTCGCGCAACACGGTGAACGCCGCGACGGTGGCATGACCGCAAAGCTCTACCTCGCCCTTTGGGGTGAAGAAGCGCAGAGCGTACCCGCCCTGACCCAAACGGCGCACAAAGGCGGTCTCGGAGTGCTTCATCTCGGCGGCAATGCTCTGCATAAGCTCATCGGAGGGGAAAGGCTCCCTGCCGAGCGGCACAACGGCGGCTTGATTGCCGCAAAAGGGCTTGTCCGTGAAAGCGTCGGCCACGAATATTCGCATGGGGCTGTCCTCCTTAATGGGTAATTCTCTGTAAGCTTATGCCGTAAGGTTGGCGAACGCGCTTGTCGCAACGGGGGAGCGGGACTTTTCACCGCAAGCCTGTTTCAAGATCCTTCGTCACTGTCGCTCCTCAGGATGACAGTGGGGATTTAGCCGCTCTCAAGTCTATTTTCTATTCGCCCTTCAACCTCCGCCGTCATCCTGAGCTAACAGCGAAGGATCTTGCCGAAAGCATAAAAGTCAAGGGGCGCTCACGGCGGGAACCCTGCCACAAGCGGACGCGCTTGTCACAAACGGCGGATGGTATCCGCCCCTACTTTTCAATATCCTTCAAAAAGGAGCTGCCCTCACGCCAAGTCTTGCCCGTGAGGTAATCGTACACCGTGGAGCCGATGTCCGCGAAGGTGGAGCGTATCCCAAGGTTCACGCCCGCCTTTACGCCCTGACCCGCGATGAGCAGGGGTATATACTCGCGGGTATGGTCGGTGCCGGGATAGGTGGGGTCGCAGCCGTGGTCGGCGGTAATCATGAGTATATCGCCCTCGCGCAGGTCCTTGAGCATACTCTCAAGGTGTCCGTCAAAGTATTCAAGCGCGCCTGCATAGCCCTCTACATTGTTCCTATGCCCGTAAAGCATGTCCGTGTCAACCAAGTTGACGAACACGAAATCGCCCTCGCCGCTTCTGATGTACTCCTCGGTGGCGGCAATGCCCGTGAAATTGTTCTTGGTGTGGTTGGTCACACTGATTCCGCGATGACAGAAGATGTCCTCTATCTTGCCCACGCCTATAACCTCAAGCCCATCCTTGGTCAACCCGTCTAAAATGGTGTCCTTGAAGGGTGCAAGCGCGTAGTCGCGGCGGTTCTCGGTGCGCGTATACTCACCGTTCGCGCCGACGAAGGGCCTTGCTATAACCCTGCCTACCATGTAGTCGCCCGTGAGCATGGCGCGCGCGGTCTCGCAGATGTGATACAGTTCCTCCAAGGGGACTACGTCCTCGTGCGCGGCAATCTGGAACACGCTGTCGGCGGAGGTGTAGATTATGAGCTTGCCCGTGGCGACATGCTCGTCGCCCAGTCGCTGAATAATTTCCGTGCCGCTTGCGACGCAGTTGCCCAAGGTTCCGCGCCCCACGGCCTTTTCAAACTTGTCCATGAACTCGCGGGGGAAGCCGTTCGGGAAGGTCTTGAAGGCTTGATCAAGCGCAAGACCGGAGATTTCCCAATGCCCGCAGGTGGTGTCCTTGGCATGGGTTCGCTCGGCGCACTTGCCGTACGCGCCTATCGGCGTGTCGCACTTGGGGAGCAGACTGCCCGTAATGTCGCCTATGCCCATACTGACCATGTTGGGTATGTCAAGGCGTCCGCGCACCTTGTAGATGTTGCCAAGGGTATTCGCGCCCGCGTCGCCGAAATCGGCGGCGTCGGGAAGCGCGCCTATGCCCACGCTGTCAAGCACGATAAGAATCACACGTTTCTTCATTGTTTTTTGTCCTTTCTATGTAAACACGTTGAATGCGATATTGTGGTACGGCGGGAACCCTGCCGCAGCGGGGGAGCGGCTCTTTTCACCGCAAGCTTGTTTCAGGATCCTTCGTCACTGTCGCTCCTCAGGATGACAGTGAGGATTTAACCGCTCTTAATTCTATTCCCTATTCGCCCTTCAACCTCCGCTGTCATCCTGAGCTAACAGCGAAGGATCTTGCCGAAAGCATAAAAGTCAAGGGGCGCTCACGACGGAATAATGACAATAAGGAGCTATGCAGCCTTTCCAACCGTCCCTACATTAACTTATTTTCAGCCCGTACACCTTGGGGACGGAGCCGCAGGTGGCTATCACGATGTAGTTCCCGAACGCGGCGGGCGTGGCGTCGATACGCGAACCGGTGTCGAAGCTGTCCAGAAGCGTCCCCGAAACGGCGTTATAGAGCTTGATTCCGCCCGCACGGTCGCAGGCTATGAGGTATGCCGCTCCCGCTTCGGTATACACAACGAGCGGCGAGGACAGGTAATCGGCGTCGCCCTGCTGATCTATACTCCAGACGATCGCGCCCGAGGAACGGTCATATGCCACAATGCGCCCGCCGTAGCTGTAAGATACCGTGCCGTCCTCGGCGGTCGATACCAGACCCGCGCCATAGAAGGAGCATATAAGAAGATTGCCTATCTGCCCATGGCCTATGTGAGGCGTGGACCTGCAGCCCGATTTTACCGTACCGTCCCCGACATAACAAACCTGCGTCTGCGCCCATGCGACCGCGCCCGTCAAGGCGTTTATCTTGCGCACGGTGCAGACCCCGAAGCCCGATGGCAGCGAGGCGTCCTGCGTCATAGTCTGATTGGCGGTGTAGAGGTAGGCGGTGTTAGCGGCGCCGTCCTCCTCAATCACAGGCGTAGCGTCCGTGTCTCCGCCTAAATCCACTACGAATTGCAGGGTCATATTGTTTATGTCAATGCACATGAGCCGCCCGCCGTTGTCGGCAAGGTAGAGGTAGTTGCGGAAGGCCGCGGCGGAGGACTCAAAGCCGTACCAGCGCTTGCCCGTCTCGGAGGTTGAGGAGTACCCGCTGCCCTTATAGCGCAGCTTTATCCTGTCGCCGGGGTCTATGCTTATAGTGCCCGCCGTCCAGTCCATCTTGGTATTCAGCTTAATGGTGTACAGCACGCCCGTTTCGCAGGGCATGAATATGGTGTCGTTAATTATCAGGGGCGAGGAATCGTAGGCGCACCAGTCGTCGCGCAGGGAGAAATAGTCCTTGCCGCCAAAGGTGTAGCAAACCTGATTCGTGATTAGGTTGACCGCGTAGACGTAGGAGACCAAATTTCCCCTGCTGTTCTCGGCCTGCACACCCTGCCCGACATATAGCATGGGAAGCCCCGTGGGGTCAAGAGTCGCCGTACCCATAAGCGACACTCCCACGTTTATGGGTGTGCGCGTCTGACTGCCCGTAGTCAGCTCGTAAAAGTAGATGTTGCCGTCGGCGGAGGGATAGATGACCTCGGTGAAGCCTTCGGTGCTCTTGTAGGTGGTCGAAACGCCCAAGAGCGGCAAAACCTCCGAGTTCCATTGCACGATGAGCGGCTGTCCCGTCCAGCTTGCGCCCGCAAAGCCCCCGAGCGAACCCATCGAGCCAGTCCAAACCGAGGAAAGCTTCTGCATAGCCACGGTCACCGTGCCGTAGGAGAAGCTGTTGCGGTAGTTGTTGCCGCCGAAGGTGGTGACGCCCGCGGTCGTGCTGTACTTGCTGTAATAGGGGAAGGATAGGGAGGAAAAGCCCGAATAGTCGGAGTATATCGCGTCAAGGTTGTTGATTCTGATCTCGGTCGTAAAGCCCGTCTTGGTGCTTATTGCGGACTCGGCCGCGCTCACGGTATAGACCGCGCTCTCTGACAGGGGATTGGGTGTTGCGATAACGCCTATCGCGGGCGTGGCCGTGGCGTTAGGGTCAGCCGTGGCGTCGGGATCAATGGTGGCTATGGGGTTGACCGCCTGCGGCAGGGTAAGGCTCTCCCTTGCCTTGGCCTCTTTGATTTTATCGACAACGAGCGAAGACAGCAGGATAATGCCGGTCAGCAATACCGCCGCGGCAATTAAGAATACAAAGAATCTCGGTTGAAACAGTCTGCGTCTGCGTTTCGCCATGTAGACACCTCCACTTATACAGTAAATTATAAACCATGATAAGATAAATCGCAAGTTGGGTATGTGACATAAGCGTAAAGTTTTCTGAAAATCATAAATGATTACATGGGAATTATATAGATGATGTATGCAAGCCGCAGAACAGCGCGAGCGACATTGGAGTATTGCCGAACGACGAAAGCACGCCGTTGTATATGCTGCCAACACGCCCCGCTGTCATGCTATTATACTCCGCCAACGCACCCCCGCTGTCATGCTATTATGCTGCGCCAACGTACCCCCGCCGTCATCCTGAGCGTCAGTCGAAGGATCTTAATGAAAACTAAAAAGTCAAGGGGCGCTCACGGCGGGACAATGACCAGAAATGATGAGAATCCCACGGGGGAGCGGGGCTTTTCACCGCAAGCTTGTTTCAAGATCCTTCGTCGCTGCTGCTCCTCAGGATGACAGCGTGGTTTGTTGACGGAGCATATCAGGATGAAAGGGGGGATTTTGGAGGAATTGGGGGTTCACTGAGCCTTTGACCTGCGCCGCAAGGCGTGCGTCAATACAGCTTCAGGTAGGGCGTGGCGTTGAGGTCAAGACCCGACCTATGTCCCTTCATCAGGAGGTAGAAGCCCGCCGAGCCTATCATGGCGGCGTTGTCGGTGCAGTACTTAAGGTCGGGACAATAGAAGGCAATGCCGCTCTTTTCGCAGGAGCGCCGCAGCATTTGGCGCAGGCAGGAGTTGGCCGAGACCCCGCCCGCGAGCGCAAGCGCGGGCTTGCCGCCCTCCGAGACATAGGCCTTTGCCGCCCTGACTGCCTTCTCTGTCAGTATGTTGCAGACGGCAAACTGAAAGCTTGCCGCAACGTCGGCGCGGCTTATCGTCTCGCCCCGCTGCTCGGCGTTGTGCATCAGCTGTATTACCGCTGTTTTCAGCCCCGAAAAGCTCATGTCATAGCCTGAGCCCTCGTTGAATGCCGAATGAAAGCGAAAGGCCTTTGGATCGCCGCTTTTGGCGAGCCGCTCAAGCTCGGGGCCGCCGGGGTACGGCAGGCCGAGCACCCTCGCAATCTTGTCGAACGCCTCGCCCGCCGCGTCATCGCGGGTAGAGCCTATCAGTCTGCAATGGTCGTAGTCCACGACCTCGACTATTTCACTATGCCCACCCGATGCCACAAGGCAGATGAAGGGCGGGACAAGCTCAGCAAAGCTTAGGTAGTTCGCGGCGATATGTCCCATGATATGATGAGTGCCTATAAGCGGCAGTCCGTGCGAGAGGGCGAGCGCCTTTGCGAAGCTCACGCCGACCAAGAGCGCGCCGACAAGCCCCGGACCGCAGGTTACTGCCACGGCGTCAACGGAATCAAGACTCATACCCGCCTCGTCCAAGGCATATGAGACCACGGAGCCTATCTGTTCGACATGGTTTCTTGAGGCAAGCTCCGGCACGACCCCGCCGTAACGCCTGTGCAGGGGTATCTGAGTGTAAACGCTGTTCGACAGCAGCTGCCTGCCGTTCTTCACCACGGCGGCGGCGGTCTCGTCACAGGAGCTTTCTATCGCAAGCACAACGGCTTGCCCCGCGTCTGTAAGCTCCTTCAGCTTCAATTCGGCTCTTTCATCGTATGAGAGCATTTTTTCTCCTATTTATTGTCCCGCCGCCGGAGCAAAACCGCCCCGCGCACAAGGCTCAATCGTCGTAATCGTCGTTGTCATCATCCTCAAGGTCTGATGAGGATGAGCTTTCGAACCTGCCGTCCTTCTTAATATAAGACGTATCCTCGCGAATGATGGGCATATCGTCGTTGCCGAAGGTCTCCACGTCCTCGCGTATCATGCGGGTGCGCTGAATCTCCTCAGCGACCTCGGCGCGCTTGCTGACGGGAAGGTTGGTCAGCTTGTGTACCGCCAACAGGTCGGGACCGTCCTCCACGGCGTCGGGTATCTCCTTTACCCGCTCGACATCCTCCTTTTGGCGCTTAGCCTTTTCAGCCTTGCGTATGCGCTGTCTCGCGATTGCCCTAAAGGTCACCGAAAGGATCAGGACGGGGGCAAGAACGGCGATGGCGTATATGCCGCAGCGGGTGATGAAGGCGGAAAACAGCTTGGAGGGGAGCATCTGTATCATGCGTGACGACGCGGGCAACAGCCAATTATTGCTTCCGGGGAAGATGATGTGATGGAAGGTCGTCCACATGCTTGAGAAGTCTATGGCAATCCAGGTGCCAATGATGATGACGCAGGCGCCAAACATCAAAAGCGAGAAGATAAGCCCGTTCACGAACACCGATTCGCCGCGCTCATGGTAGATGAGAAAGGCGACAAACAGCAGACCCAGCGCCGCGACAAGGAGTATGTTCCTGAAGGAAACGCATTGCTGCCAAACCTCCCTGACCTCCGCCATGTGGGTAATCTCTATTTCAAGCTCGAACATCTCAACCTGTTCGCCGTTCTGCGTGACAATGAGCGATATGTCCGGCGCATCGCCCTCCATGTAGTCGGTCAGACGCGTGATGGCGGCGGAGAGACTGCTTAGGGTCAGGCCCATACTCTCGTCAAGCTTCAGCTCCGTGAATTGGCTCTCAAAAAAAGCCGTGTCATGCATAACAAGCTGTATTGTGGTGAATAACAGGCAGATTATCAATATGAAGCAGGCAATGGCGGCAAGCAGTGTCGCTAATATCTTTTTCATCAGGCAAGCTCCTTTATGAACGGTAGAAGGCGTTGCCGCCTACGAACTCGCGCAGTATGCTGGTTGGCGGAATCTCGTCCTCCACGGCGGCGTCCTGAACGTAGTTGAGGAACTTGATAATCGAAATCGTCTCCCAATAGCAGGGGTTCTCAGGCGAAACGGTCTCAAGTATGGGGAATATGTGCTTCTTCAGCACGGCAAGCTCGTACACAAGGGCCGTGTTGAGTATGGCGTCCGCCCCCTCCTGGTAGGGGAAGATCCAACGCTCCTCACCCGCCCTTACGCTCGCCCACATATTGAGCGTGCGTTCGGGGGAGGACCCTCTGGTCTCAAAATCGCGCACCATTCTGCGGAGCAGACGCACCTCTGCGGTGGGAATGCGGTTGTGGTCGTCATAGTTTAAGGTTGTCAGCGCGGAGACGAACAGCCTGAACACGCTGCCGTGGTCGATAGACGGGGTCAAAAGTGCGGGGTTCAGGGCGTGCAGACCCTCGATAATCAGTATGCTGTTGTCATCCATGTGAACATAGTGACCGAGCATTTCACGCTGTCCCGTCTTGAAGTTGAAGTTGGGAATCTCAACGGTTTCGCCCTTGAGCATCGCCTCAAGGTCGCGGTTAAAGCCCTGAACATCTATCATTTTGATGTGTTCGAAGTCGAAGCTGCCGTCCGGCTCGGGCTGAACGAGACTGCGGTCAAGGTAATAATCGTCCAAGGACAGCAGTATTGGCTTTTTGGCAAGAACCCTAAGCTGAGTCGCCATGCGGTTCGCGCTCGTCGTCTTGCCGGAGCTTGATGGTCCCGCTATCAGCAGCACCTTGGCGTTTCTTGCGGAGACCTCGTTGGCAAGCTCCGCGAAGCGCTTCTCGTGCAAAGCCTCGTTGACGCGGATAAGCTCGCGGATTTCGCCTGAGGCGACAAGGTCGTTGAGGTCGGCTATGCAGGTACAGCTCATCAGCTCGCCCCAACGGTCGGATTCATGGAACACCGCGAAAAACTTGGGGGAATCGACGTGCGGGGCCGGCATATCGTAGTCGGAGTTGTCGGGGCGCAGCAAAAGAAGCCCATCGTCGTGGAATTGCAGGTCAAAGACCCGAACATATCCGGTCGAGGGACACATTTCGCCGTAGAAGTAGTCGGCATAGTCGCCATGGCGGTAAATGTCAAAGTAGGTGAATCTGCGCCACTTCAAGAGGCGCACCTTGTCCTCCTGCCCGTCGCGCTCAAAAAGCTCGATAGCCTCGTCTATGTCCAAACGCTTGCGCTCTAAGACGTAGTCGGCGTTGACGGTTCTGCCGCATTCGCTGTGCAGCAGCTCTACGTCCTCGGCCGTAAGGGGACTGTCCTTTTTGATGGTGATATAAAGCCCCGCGCCTATGGCGTGCTTGACCTTGACCTCGGCGTCAGGCCACAGCGAACGCACCGCAAGGAAGAATACGAACAGCAGTGTGCGCTCGTATACCGCCTTGCCGCGGCTCTCCGCATAGCGAATAAGCTTTATGTCGCCGCGGCTTCTGCGTATCGCCCTGCGCATGGCAAAGGTGGTGGGAGCGGCGGGACGCTCGTCCGTCGAACGCACGGGAACATAGTTGAGGGTGAACACCTCGCCCGCGATGTCCGCCGCCAAGGGTCTTGCCTTTAGGGAATCAGAGTCAAGCCCCAGCTCCTTGATTATCTCAAGCAGGGTCTCGTCAGGTCTGGGAGCGATTTCATTACCGTCAATTCTAAGTATCATTGCTGTCGCCTCTTACATTAATCTTCGTATCCTATTATAGCAAAATTGTGAGCTTCTAACAAGGCGGGTTTGATAAAGGCACATTTCGTTCATGAAATGTTCAAAAACACTTGTTTCAAATGTAAAGATATGCTAATATATAAACGTAGCCGTATGCCAAGCTCAATGCGGCATACGCAGACTTACCGCCAAGAAAGGAGGATAACCACAGCAACAGTACCCAAGACCACAACAATCATTTTTAGGAGGAATTGGAGGAATCTTTATGAAGAAAGTCACAGCTTTATTGATCGCACTTCTAATGGTGTTAACGCTTGTGCCCGTGTGGAGCATCGCCGACGCGAACAGCCTCACGGTATCCTTCTATGCTACCACCGATATGCACGGAAGATCCGCACAGTATGACGTTTCAACCGCCAAGGAGGATGTGAACAGCATGGTTCGCGTCGCCTCTGTAATCAGCGAGGCGCGCAGCGCATACGGCGAGGACAACGTACTCGTCGTGGACAACGGCGATACATTCCAGGGCAATCTTTTGGCGCAGTATGCCGCCACCATCAAGAACCAAGAAGAAAACCCCATGACCACCGCCCTCAAATATATCGGCTATGATATGTTCGTTACGGGCAATCATGAGTACAACTACCTGCCGTCCGTAAGAGACAGGCAGATGCTGCTTTTGGAAGATGCGGGCATAGACGTACTCGGAGCCAACCTGACCTTGGTCGAGGACGGCACGAATCTGTTGGGGCAGCAGGTCAAGGCGGGCGACAGCTTCTATAAGCCCTATGCCCTCAAGACCTTCACCAACGAAGCGGGCAAGTCGGCCACCATCGCGGTAATCGGCATCACGAACGCCAACTGCGACGGTTGGGATTCATCCCAGAACTTCCCCAATCTCAAGTTCTACTCTGACGGCAACGAGGAGCGCCTGCTTGAGGTTGAGATTCAGAAATGGGTTGACTACATCAACACAAACGAGGATGCGGATCTTATCATCGTTTCCGCTCACTCCGGTTACGGCTCATCCTCCCTTGAATCACAGGTAATAAACGGCGTACAGAACTCCTCCGGCGTGGCGATTGTGAGCTGTGGGCATGACCACAGCGCACGCGTCGGCACCCTCACCAACAAGGACGGAGAGACCGTTCAGATAATCAACGGCGGCGGCAGCAACGTCGCAAACGCCGTAATCAACTTCAGCTTCGACGAGGCGGGCGCGGTCACGGGTTATGAGATCAGCACCTCCAACATCGCGCTGTCCGGCGCTTCCGTGGACGCCACGCTTGCCGAGACCATTAAGCCTTGGTATGACGAAGCCCGCGAATGGGCGAGCGAGGCCCGCGGCGATTTCGGCGGCGGCTGGGACGCGCTGACCGATGAATCCCAGGGCAAGACCAACGACGATATGATAGAGCAGCAGACGCACTTGCTGGATCTCGTCCATAAGGCGCAGATTTGGGCGACCTGGCAGAGCGAGGAGCTTGGCATAGAGGGCGCTACGGTGTCCATTGCCTCGCCTGTGTTCGGGAAGAACTCGGACGGAACGCTGAGCTTTGTTCCCAAGGACGGCGATACCGTTTCCCTGCTGGATGTTTCGAGGCTCTACCGTTACTCCAACAACCTGCTTGTCGCCGTCGATATGACGGGCGAGCAGCTCTATAACTGGATGAACACCGTCGCGGATATGTATGCCTGCAACGCGGCGACCGGCGAAATATATCGCAATTCCTCCGACAGCATATACGGCCTTGACACCTTCTACGGTGTTGATTATCACATCAATGTCTTTAAGGAGAAGGGCAAGAGGCTGGAGTACGCGACCTACAACGGAGTTGACCTGAAGGATTATGAGGGCTTGATCCGCGTCGCGCTCAACAGCTACCGTATCGGCGGTTCCTACGGCTTCTATGAAGCTACGGGCTTGGACGGCGACGACTGCGTTTGGACGGCTTCGGCTTATCTCGGAGACGAGAGAGCGCCCGTTCCCACACTCATTTGCGAGTATATCGAGTACATGGGTACCGTCACCCCGTATGACATCCCCTACGCTGGCAGCGAGAGCACTTGGAGCGTAAGCTACGACCTCATGAAGGGCGACGCCAACAAGAGCGGCTCTGTCAACGCTCAGGACGCTTCGGATATCCTAAGACACCTTGTAGGGCTTACCTCGTTGGATGCCGTAGCCATGAAGGCCGCCGACGTCAACGGTGAAGCCGGTCTGCAGGCGAGCGACGCTTCCTGCATACTGCGCAAGATAGTAGGTCTCATAAGCGATTATCCCTACGTGGAGGACGAGGCCGTCGAGATTCGCCTTCTTGCGACGAGCGATATGCACGGTCAGTTCTATCCCACCGACTATACGAAGGACGTTTCTTACAGCGGAACCTATGACCGCGGCTTGGCCCATGTTGAGGCTTATGTCAAGAAGGTTCGCCAAGAGAGCGAGAATGTAATCCTGGTCGATGCGGGCGACCTTGTACAGGGTACCCCGATGAGCTATTACTTCGCCTTCTATCGCGAGGAGATAGCCGACCCCGCGATGAAAACCCTGCGTACCATGGGCTACGACCTGTTCGTACCGGGCAACCATGAGTTCAACTACGGCATGACCATACTTCAGCGTCAGCTTTCGCAGCTGACCGCCGAGGGCTACAAGGCCGAAAAGCAAGTAGCGGTGTCCTGCGCCAACTACCTTGCCGCCGCAACCAACAATGACGAGACAAGGGACTGGGCGACTTGGAATGACTATGCTCCGTACATCATCAAGGAGTATGACGGCGTAAAGGTCGCCATCATGGGCATAGGCAATCCCAACATCGCGAACTGGGACGTTCCCGCCAACTGGGAAGGAATCTACTTCGCGGGCGTCGTTGAAACCTATCTGCATTACGAGGCTGAGATGAAGGCCGCGGCCGACATCATCATAGTCGTATCCCACAGCGGTATCGATTCTTCCGACGACTCCGACTTCATCCGTGAGCTGATTACGACCACCGACTCCATCGATTTGGCGGTATCGGGTCATGAGCATAGGAACAAGGTCACCAAGATCACCAACTCAAAGGGCGAGACCATTCACGTCATCTCCCCCTACACCAAGGGCAGAGCCGTGGGCGACGCCACGCTGACCTACAACCCCGCCACCGGCGAGCTGAGCGTTACCGCTTCCGTCAACAGCACCGCGAGCCTCAAGGCCGATCCCGACGTCATCAGGATGCTCAAGCCCTATGAGGACGAGACTTGGAACGACTATATGCTCCAGTCCATCGGAACCGCGGCGGGCAACTTCTCAGCTTCCAATCTTGGCGTCGCGCCCTCCGCGTTCATGGACCTCATCAACAGGGTTCAGCTCTGGGGCGCATACGACAGGACGGGACTGAACACCCCCGACGATACCTCCGACGATACCATGGCTCAGCTGTCCATCTCGGCTCCTTTGACGAGCGGCAGCGCGGCAAACCTCATTCCCGAGGGCGAGATAGTCTTGGGCGATATGTTCAAGCTCTACCGCTATGAGAACTGGTTCTACCAGATTACCATGACGGGCAAGGAGCTAAGGACTTGGCTCGACTTCGCGGCGTCCAAGATTTCCGGCTCCAACGGGAACTTCTCCGTGGATCTGACCTACTATGACGTCATCTACGGCGACGGCTTCTCCTACGTCCTTGACCATACCTTGGCCGATGGTCAGAGGGTTGTTTCCATGACCTACAACGGCGTTGAGGTTGCGGATACCGATGTGTTCACGGTTGTGGTCAACAACTACCGCTACAACGGCGGCGGAAAATATGTCGAGTACCTCAACAACAACGGCTGTGAGTTCATTGCCAACGATCCCGACAGGATAATCTACTCCACCCAGTACGACATGATTCAGGGCGAGGACAAGGGACAGGCGAGGAACCTGCTTGCGGACTACATCACCGCGCAGAAGAACTCCACGATATATCCCGACATCACCTCCACCTGGAGCATAGCAGCGAATCAGTCAACCGAGGTTCGTCTGCTTGCGACAAGCGATGTACACGGTCAGTTCTATCCTACCGACTATACCGTTGACGTCTCAAAGAGCGGAACCTACAACCGCAGTCTTGCGCAGGTCGCGACCTATGTCAAATCCGTGCGCGAGGAGAGCGAGAATGTTATTCTGGTTGACTCGGGCGACCTTATCCAAGGCACTCCGATGAGCTACTACTACGCGTTCTACAAGTCCGAGGTGACAGACCCCGGTATGCTTGCGCTGAGATCTATCGGCTACGATATGTTCGTTCCCGGCAACCATGAGTTCAACTACGGCCTTGCCATACTGAACAGACAGCTTGCGGATCTCACGGCGGAAGCCACAGCGGGAGAGTCTCAGGTTGCGGTCTGCGTCGCGAACTACCTTGCGGCGGAGACCAACAACGCCGAGACGAAGGACTGGGCGACTTGGAATGGCTACGCTCCGTACATCATCAAGGAGTATGACGGAGTTAAGGTTGCTCTGCTTGGCATGGGCAATCCGAACATCGCCAAGTGGGACGTTCCCGCAAACTGGGAAGGTATCTACTTCGCGGGCGTTATCGAAACCTACGAGCATTACAAGGCCGAGCTGCAGGCGGCGGCGGACATAGTGGTTATTGTGTCGCACAGCGGCATTGATTCCTCTCCGCTCGAATCCGACTTCGTGCGTGAGCTTATCGAGACGACCGACGGCATAGACCTTGTCATCTCAGGCCATGAGCACAGAAGTACCGTCACCAAGATAGCGAACGCCAACGGCGACCTTATCAATGTCATCTCCCCCCACACCAAGGGCAGAGGCATGGCGGACGCGACATTCTCCTATTATCCCGCAACCGATTCCCTCTATGTGAACGCCAGCTACGTCACCGTACAGGGTCTGGCCGCGGACGCTGAGCTTGTAGAGCTGCTCAAGCCCTATGAGACCGCCACTTGGAACGAGTACATGCTTGTGAAGATAGGCGAAGCGGACGGCAACTTCCCGGCGGCGAACCTTGGAACCGCGCCCTCCGCGTTCATGGACCTCATCAACAGGGTACAGCTCTGGGGCGCGTATGACAGAACCGGACTGAACACCCCCTATGACACCTCGGATGACACCATGGCGCAGCTGTCCATCTCGGCTCCTTTGACGAGCGGCAGCGCCGCGAACCTCATCGGTGAAGGCGATGTTCTAAGGGGCGATATGTTCAAGCTCTATCGCTATGAAAACTGGTTCTACCAGATCACCATGACGGGTAAGGAGGTCAAGACATGGCTGGAGTTTGCCGCGACGAAGATTGATACGGACGATGGCGGCAACCCCTATGTTACCACGAGCAATCTGACCTACTATGACGTAATCTACGGCGACGGCTTCTCCTATGTAATTAACTACACGAACGAGAAGGGCAGCCGCGTAGTCTCCATGACCTACAACGACGTCGAGGTCACGGACGACGATGTGTTCACGGTCGTCGTCAACAACTATCGCTATAACGGCGGCGGCAACTACGTCAGCTACCTCAACGAGAATGGTTGCCCGTTTACGGCAAACGACTCTGCAAGGATAATCTACTCCACCCAGTATGACATGATACAGGGCGAGGATAAGGGACAGGCCAGGAACCTCCTTGCGGACTACATCAGCCAGATGGGCACCATCTCTCCGCTGATCAGCTCCACCTGGAGACTCACCGACGGCAGCGACGACTAAGTCACAGACACAACAGCGGGCGGGGCTTTAAGCGGCTCCGCCCGCCTTTTTATTGGATGGAGGAATCGCTGTTGCCCTTATGTAAAATGCGCGGCGGAGCGGCTGGAAAGGTATACGAAAATTTTACGGAATGTAAACCCGTTTTTATATAGGTGATAAAAAATGGTCTTTACAGGGCTTGCAAATCATGATATTATACAACAAATGGGCTAACTCGATTTTGGGTGAAAGAGGTGTGAAAAGTGACGATAAGCATGGGCAGCGATCACGCGGGTTTCGCGCTCAAAGAGACCATTAAGGAGCATCTGAAGCTCAATGGCTATGAGATAATTGACGTGGGGTGCTTCTCCAATGAAAGTACCGATTACCCGGTGTACGGCATCGCCGCGGCGGAGCGCGTCATGGACGGCTCAGCTGAGCTTGGTATTGTCGTCTGCTCCACCGGCGTCGGCATTTCGATAGCGGCTAACAAGGTTCGCGGCATTCGCTGCGGACTTTGTCATAATGTGCAGACAGCCGAGCTTTCAAGAAGGCACAACAACGCCAACATGCTTGCTTTGGGCGCGTCGCAGGTTTCCTCCGAATCAGCGCTTGAAATAGTGGACAAGTGGCTTGCTGCGGGCTTCGAAGGCGGCAGACACGCAAGACGGGTCGGCATAATAGACAAATATGATAATGCAAGGGGGTAATTCATGAGTACGGTAACAGTCATCGATCATCCTTTGGTACAGCACAAGATGGCCTATCTTAGGAACAAAGAGACAGGCACTAAGGCTTTCCGCGAGCTGGTCAACGAGCTTGCGATGCTCATGGGCTATGAGGTCACACGCAACCTGAAGCTGAGGGACGCGGTGGTGGAAACTCCCATAACCGAGGCGCAGGTGAAGGTTCTTGCCAACGAGAAGATAGCGGTAGTCCCCATACTCAGGGCGGGTCTTGGCATGGCGGACGGCATGATGAATCTCATTCCGAACGCGAAGCTTGGACATATCGGCCTGTATCGCGACCCCGACACCCTTCATCCGGTAAGCTACTACTGCAAGCTGCCGCATGACATCGCCGAAAGGGAAACCATAGTGGTAGATCCCATGCTTGCGACGGGCAATTCGGCAATCGAGGCTATCAGCATCGTCAAGCGTTACGGCTGCAAGAGCATACGCATGGTGAGCCTGCTTGCGGCTCCCGAGGGGATAAGCAAGCTGACCGAGGCGCACCCCGACGTTGACGTGTATGTGGCCTGCATAGATAAACAGCTCAACGACCACGGCTACATCGTCCCGGGCTTGGGCGACGCGGGCGACAGATTATTCGGAACTAAGTAAAGAGGTAGACAATGAACATGATGGAGAGGATCGCCGAGGCTGAGGCCAAGGCCGACATGATCCGAAAAGACGGCGCAACGGCCGCACGCGACGTTCTTGCGCAGAGCAAGACCGACTGTGAAAACGACATAGCCGCCGCTGTGAGCTTGCAGCGCATGCTGACGGGCGAGGCGATAAAGCGCGCCGAGGCCGAGGGCGAGCTTTTGGCGGAGGACATCACCGATAAGCAGCGCGGGCAATCCAAGGAATTGTGCATGGCGGCCAAGGAAAAGCATGACGCCGCCGTGGCGTATATAATGGAAAGGATAGAGACTGCGGTATGATCGTACCGATGAAACGCTTGACGCTTATGGCGCTCAAGCGGGACGAAGCCGATATAATGGGACGCTTGCAGGACGCCGAGGTCGTGCAGGTCGTAAGCAGCGAGAGCGCTTCTGCTCCGAATTCGGAGCTTGAAAGCGTGAATCGCGATGTTTCGACCTTGGCGGAGGCCTTGCAGGCGGTCAAGAGCTTCGGCCCCAAGACGAACATGCTGACCCCGAAACGCAGGGTGCATCCCGAAAGGATAGGGGACGGCGACGCCCTTGCGCACAAGGCCTGCGGCGAGATTGAGGCGCTTGTCCGCGAGAGGGCGCGGCTTGCAGGCGAGCAGGAGAAGCTGCATTCCACGGAGCAGCTTTTGCTTCCGTGGGTGGAGCTGCCCTACGAGATGCGTTCCGTGACCTCCACCCGGCTGGTTCACTGCTTTGTGGGACTGGTCGCAAAGCGCGATCTTGCCAAGCTCTTGGATCAGGACGTTCTCTGCACGGAGCTTTTCGGTGACGACGCCTTAGTACCCGCGTTGGTCTGCTGCCATGAGAGCTGCGCCAAGGACGCGAGCGCGTTCATAAAGACGCTTGACTGGACGGATGTGACCTTCCCCGACATGGACGGCAAGCCTGTTGACGCCATTCGTCAGCTTGGCAAGAGACAGATTGAGACGGAGCGCGAGCTTATGAAGCTTGCCGAGAAGCTTGAGACCTACGGTTCGTCGGTCGAGGCGCTGCAGGACGCGGTTGACGCCGCGATGATACGCCGCGACAGGCTTGAGGCCATGGGCGAATTGGGCAACACCGATTCGGTGTTTGTGTTGGACGGCTGGGTGCGGTCGGACGAGGTCGATAAGGCGAAGTCCGCCGTCGAGAGCGTCACCGACAGCTTCTATTTCGACGTTCGTGACCCTAAGCCCGATGAGCAGCCCCCCGTTGTGCTTCTCAACAAGAAGGGGCAAAGACCCTTCGAGGCGGTCAACAACCTCTACGCCCTGCCCGATTATAGCGGCATAGACGCGGTACCCATGATGGCGCCGTGGTATGTGTTGCTGTTCGGCATGATGCTTTCGGACTTCGGTTACGGCCTGCTGCTGCTTATCGGCAGCTTGGTGTTCCTGAAGTTGAAAAAGCCCACGGGCATGATGAAGGGTATCACCCAGGTTTTGGTTTGGGGCGGCGCGTCCACCATGCTGTGGAGCGTGCTTATCGGCACCTGCTTCGGGCTGGAGTTCAACGATATATTGGGGACGACCTGCTTCCCGCTCATAATGAGCCCCTTGGATAACCCGCTTGCCATGCTTGGCATATGCTTCGGGCTGGGCATTATCCACATGCTCTACGGCGTGTGCATCAAGATTAAGATGTGCCTTGACTTGGGCGACTGGAGGACGGCCGTTTACGACAACCTCTCTTGGATATTCATCATCATTGGGCTTTTGGTGTACGCTTCGCCCATGCTCATAACCGCGCTGCCCTCTTGGGTGTCGAAGGTCGGTATAGGTATGGCGCTTTTGGGCGCGCTGCTTATAGTCGTATTCAAGGGCAGAGACAAGAAGAACATACTCTCAAGGGGTGTTTCGGGGCTTGCGGGGCTGTATAACATCACAAGCTGGCTTTCGGATGTGCTGTCCTACGCGAGGCTTTTCGCTCTCGGCGTTGCGACAGGTATAATTGCGCAGGTGTTCAACCAAATCTGCTCCATGCTCATGGGCGGAAGCGGCGTAGGCGGGGTCATCGGCTTTATCTTGGGCTGTGTGCTCTTGGTGTTCCTGCACATATTCAATCTCGGCATCAACGCGCTTGGCTCCTTCGTACATTGTGCGCGTCTGCAATATGTAGAGTTCTACGGGAAGTTCTACGAGGCGGGCGGCAAGGAGTTCAGACCGCTTGGCTATAACCCCAAATACACGGTAATCACAAAACAAACAGACAATTAGGAGGAAAGTAACAACAATGGAAAACATCGAATGGGGAACAATTTTGGCAACGTTGGGCGCGGCTCTGGCGGCGCTCATGGCAGGCATTGGCAGCGCGATAGGCGTAGGACTTGCGGGTCAGGCTTCGGCGGGCGCTGTCAGTGAGGATCCCGATCATTTCGGTTCGTTCTTGGTATTGCAGCTGCTGCCCGGTACGCAGGGTATCTATGGTCTGCTTGTCGCGTTCGTCATCGCAAATGCGGCGGGCCTGCTCACTGCGGGCAGCGCAAGCGTTGCGGTTTCCGACGGCTGGCGTTATCTGTTCGCATCCCTGCCCATAGCCTTCGGCGGCTTGGTTTCGGCCATTTATCAGGGCAAGTGCGCATGCTCCGGCATTCAGCTTACGGTAAAGAGAAGCGATCAGTCCGGTAAGGCCATCGTCATGGCGATCATGGTCGAGACCTACGCGGTTCTGGCTCTGCTCATCTCCCTGCTGCTTACTATTGGTGTAGGTTAATGGAGCAAAAGACGAGTTCCGAAAATCTATTGATCGAGCGTATCGTTCAGGATGCAAGGAGCGAGGCTGACGCGGCCATGGCCGAGGCTACGGCCAACTGCCAAAGGGCCCGTGAGGACTGCGACGCCCGCATCGTGGAGCTGACCCGCGCTTTCGAGCGCGACAGGGAGCAGCAGGTGGCGGGGGTTCTTGACGGAGCCAAGACACGCGCCGCGCTGGACGGACGCAAGGAGGCGCTGAGGGACAAGCGCCGGGTATTGGACGAGGTGTTTACGAGCGCAAGGCAAGCCTTGCATGAGCTTTCGGGCGAGAAGCGCGAGAAGCTTTTGAGGGCGCTGCTTGTACGCGAGGCCGAGGCGGGCTGCGTTATAGTACCCGCTTTTGCCGACCGCGAGGCGCTTACAAGGCTCTCGAAGGAGCTTGAACAGCCCTTGCCCGTGTCGGATACGGACGCTAAGTCGGACGGAGGCTTCATCCTGAGCGGCGAGAGCTACGAGAAGGACTGTTCCTTTGACGCCTTGATGGACGAAATCAGACAGGCGGAAGAAACAAACGTTTCGCGCATACTGTTCGGATAAAATAAGGAGCTAAAACGCCATGCCACAACAAAGCTATCAATACGCCTGCGCACGGGTTTCCGCGCTGAGCAAACGCATACTAAGCCCCTCCGCCATCAGAAGAATGGCCGAGGGCAGCTTGGATGACGCTCTGCGGACGCTTGCGGACGTCAGGTACGGGGGTATGAGCGACGCGGCCGATACGGACGTGGAGAAGCTCATCGAGAAGGAGCTGAAGGGCGCCGCCGAGGAGCTTGACAGCCTGACCCCCGAGCAGGAGGTGTCAAACCTGTTCCTGCTGCAAAATGATATGCAGAACCTCAAGATGCTCATCAAGGCGAGGCTCTTGGGGACAAGCGAGACGCGCCTTGCTTCGGGCGGGGTCTATACCAAGGAGCAGCTCGGTCTTTGTGTACGCGACAGGAACTACGGCTTGCTGCCTGAACTTTTGAAGGAAAGCCTGACCGCGCTTGAAAAGCAGCTTGACGCCAAGCCAAGTCCCCAGCTCATCAGCATAAGCATCGACAAGGCTTACTCCGAGTATGTCAAGTCCGTGGCCGTAAAGTCCAAGTTCGCGGCGCGATATTTCGCGGTCAAGGCCGACTTCGACAATGTGTTGACCTTCCTGCGTATGCGCGCCATGGGCTCCGACAGGGACTCTCTGGCGCGTGCGCTGCTTGCCGAGGGCGGCATAAAGCACAAGCAGCTTTTGGCGGCCTACGAGCTGTCCGAGGAGAGCGTCGAACGCTTCCTTGACGAGAGCGTTTGCAGGGCGGAGCTTTTGAGCGGGCTTAACGCCATGCACAAAAGCGGCAGCATGGGCGCGGTGGAGAAGGCAAGGGACGACTGCCTGCTTGCTATGGTGTCCGAGCGGCGCGGCGACTGCGACAGCTTCTACCCCATCATCGGCTATTATCTGGCCAAGCAGCGCGAAGCGCAGGCGGTGAGGCTCATAATCACGGCGAAGCGCAACGGGCTTGCCGACTCGGTGATTAGCGAAAGGCTGGTGAAGATGTATGGCTAAAATGGCGGTAATCGGCGACAGGGACAGCGTGCTGCTGTTCCGTGCGGTAGGCTTGGACGTCTTTGGCGAGACCGACGGCGAGCGCGCCAACATGCTGATAAGACGAATGGCAAGGGAGGGCTACGCGGTGATCTATCTCACCGAGCAGATGTACTCCAAGTGTTCGGAGAGCATCGCGGAGTTCGCGTCACAGCCCTATCCCGCTATCATACCCATACCTGACGCCAACGGAACGCAGGGCGTGGGCATGAAGGCACTTAAGCAAAACGTTGAAAAGGCTGTCGGCGTAGACATCCTGTTTATGGAAAAATAGAAGGAGATTTCAGTATATGCAAGGAACAATAATCAAGGTGTCGGGGCCTTTGATAACCGCAAGCGGGATGGCCGACGTGCAGATGTACGACGTGGTTCGTGTGTCGGATAAGCACCTCATAGGCGAGGTCATAGAGCTGCGCGGTGATTTGGCGTCCATTCAGGTTTACGAGGAGACGGCGGGCATAGGCCCGGGCGAACCCGTATATACCACGGGCGCGCCGCTTTCCGTCGAGCTTGCTCCGGGACTGATTGAGTCGATATACGACGGCATTCAGCGTCCCTTGAATAAGCTGCGCGAGCTGGCGGGCGACAGGATTACAAGGGGCATTATGGTGGATTCCCTTGACCATGAGAGGCTTTGGCACTTCGTCCCCACGGCGAAGGTCGGGGACTACCTCGTGGGCGGCGACATTCTGGGGACTGTTCAGGAGTCCGAGGCCGTAGAGCACCGCGTAATGATTCCTCCCAAGACGGAGGGCAGACTTATAAAGATTTTCGAGGGAGACGCCAACATCGTCACCCCCATAGCTTGGCTTGAGAAGGACGGCAAGACCATAGAGCTGCCAATGCTGCAGCGCTGGCCCGTCCGCAGGGGCAGACCGTATAAAGAGAAGATGGCCCCTTCCGAGCCGATGATTACAGGGCAAAGGGTTATCGATACGCTGTTCCCCGTCGCCAAGGGCGGCGTGGCTGCGGTTCCCGGCCCGTTTGGCAGCGGCAAGACCGTGGTTCAGCATCAGCTTGCAAAGTGGGCTGACGCGGATATCATCGTCTATGTCGGCTGCGGCGAGCGCGGCAACGAGATGACCGACGTTCTTATGGAGTTCCCCGAGCTGAAGGACCCGCGCACAGGGCTGTCGCTGATGAAGCGTACCGTCCTAATCGCGAACACCTCCGATATGCCCGTCGCGGCGCGTGAGGCGTCCATCTACACGGGTATCACGATAGCTGAGTACTTCCGCGACATGGGCTACAAGGTCGCAATCATGGCGGACTCCACCTCAAGGTGGGCGGAAGCTCTGCGTGAGATGAGCGGCAGGCTTGAGGAGATGCCCGGTGAAGAGGGCTACCCCGCTTACCTTTCAAGCCGTTTGGCGGAGTTCTACGAGCGTGCGGGCGTGGTCAAGACCATAGGCGGCGGCGAGCGCGTGGGCGCGGTCTCCGCGATAGGCGCGGTTTCACCTCCGGGCGGCGATATATCCGAGCCTGTTTCTCAGGCGACCCTGCGCATAGTCAAGGTGTATTGGGGCTTGAGCGCGAAGCTTGCCTATGCGAGGCACTTCCCCGCGATAGACTGGCTCTCAAGCTATTCCCTGTACGTTGACAGGCTGAAGGACTGGTTCTGCACCAACGTAGCGCCCGATTGGGCGGAGCTGCTGCAACAGACCATGAACATATTGCAGGAGGAGAGCGAGCTTGACGAGATAGTCCGTCTTGTCGGCATAGACGCGCTTTCCTACAAGGACAGGCTTGCCCTGGAAGCGGCAAGGTCAATCCGTGAGGACTACCTGCATCAGAACGCCTTCCATGAGGTCGATACCTACACCTCTCCGAGGAAGCAGTACCTTATGCTCAAGGTCATCATGAGCAACTACGAAAAGAGCCTTCAGGCCTTGGGCGAGGACATTTCCTTCTCCAGACTTGTCGGATTGCCCGTGCATGAGCGCATTGGCAGGTTGAAGTATGTTCCCGAGGACGAGGTTGAAGCCGCGTACGAGGACATTCAAAAGGAGCTTAGCGAACAGCTTCGCGCTTTGACGGAGGGAGGATTGCACAATGCGTAAGGAATACAAGACCATCCGTGAGGTTCACGGCCCCTTGATGCTGGTGGATCAGGTTGAGGGCGTCAAGTATGACGAGCTTGTGGAGATCGAGCAGGCCGACGGCAACATTCGCAGAGGCAAGGTGCTTGAAATCAACGGCGACAAGGCCATGGTGCAGCTCTTCGAGGGATCGCAGGGCTTGAGGCTTACCGACAGCAAGGCGCGTTTCCTCGGCAAGTCCATTCAGCTTGCCGTGGCTCCCGATATGCTGGGCAGGGTTTTCGATGGCATGGGCAAGCCCAATGACGGCGGAGCGCCGCTCATAGCGGAGAAGTACATGGACATCAACGGCGTCGCCATGAACCCCGCCGCCCGCGACTATCCTTCCGAGTTCATTCAGACGGGTATTTCCGCCATCGACGGACTTAATACCCTCGTTCGCGGGCAGAAGCTGCCCGTGTTCTCCGGCTCAGGTCTTCCTCACGCCAACCTTGCGGCGCAGATTGCAAGGCAGGCCAAGGTTTTGGGCAGCAACGAGAAGTTCGCGGTCGTGTTCGCCGCCGTCGGCATAACCTTCGAGGAGGCCGACTTCTTCATCAGCGACTTTAGGAAGACGGGCGCGATAGACCGAACCGTCACCTTCATCAACCTTGCGAACGACCCCGCCATCGAGCGTATAGCGACCCCGCGTATGGCGTTGACCGCCGCGGAGTACTTGGCTTATGACCTTGGGATGCAGGTGCTTGTCATAATCACCGACATTACCAACTACGCCGAAGCGCTGCGTGAGATTTCCGCGGCGCGCAAAGAGGTTCCCGGACGCAGGGGCTACCCCGGATATATGTACACCGACCTTGCCACCATGTACGAGCGTGCGGGCAGGATTCGCGGCAAGCAGGGCAGTATCACGATGATACCCATACTGTCCATGCCTGAGGACGACGTAACTCACCCCATCCCCGACCTTACGGGCTATATCACCGAGGGTCAGATTATACTTTCGCGTGAGCTGCACAGGAGGGGTCTCACCCCGCCCATCAACGTGCTGCCGAGTCTTTCGCGACTGAAGGACAAGGGCATAGGCAAGGGCAAGACCCGCGAGGATCACGCCGACACCATGAATCAGCTCTTTGCGGCCTATTCAAGGGGCAGAGAGGCTAAGGAGCTTGCGGTCATATTGGGCGACGCCGCGCTGTCGGACGTCGATAAGCTGTACGCGAAGTTCTCCGACGCCTTCGAGCGTGAATACGTCTCGCAGGGCTACTACACCAATCGCTCCATAGGTGAGACGCTTGACCTTGGCTGGAAGCTGCTTGCGATACTGCCGAGGGCCGAGTTGAAACGTATCAGAGACAGCTATCTCGATAAGTACTACCCCAAGGAGGGTTAAGCCGTGGCTTCTTTGCAGTATAAGCCGACGCGAATGGAAATGAGCAACCTCAAAAAGAGGCTTGCCGTAGCCGTTCGCGGCCACAAAATGATGAAGGACAAGCGCGACGAGCTGGTGCGCCGCTTCATCGTGCTGGCGCGCCGCAATAAGGATTTGCGCGAGGCGGTCGAGATGAAGCTTGGCGAAGCGATGAAGGCCTTCGTGCTTGCGAGAGCGATGATGAGCGAGTCCGAGATAGACGAGGCGCTTATCTATCCTGCGCGTTCCATGTCCGTAGAGGCGGGGAACGCCACCATACTTTCTGTACCCGTACCAAAGCTTGAGATGGACAGCCGAACCGAGTTCACCTATCCTTACGGCTTTGTTACCACGAGCGCCGACCTTGACGAGGCGGTTCAAAGGCTTGCCGATATTCTTCCACTCATGCTGGAGCTTGCCGAGACGGAAAAGGCCTGCGGCAGGCTTGCCGATGAAATTGAAAAGACGCGCAGGCGTGTCAACGCCTTGGAGTACGTCATGATCCCGCAGTTCACCGAGGCGATACGCGACATTCGCATGAAGCTGGAGGAGAACGAGCGCGGCGCGACTTCGCGTTTGATGAAGACCAAGGAGATGCTGAAAGAGGCGGGCAAGTGATTAAAGAGCTTGCGAACGAATTGGGCTTTCGGGAGTGCTATGTACTGCCGAACGAGAAATACGATGATTGGGAGCGCCGCCGTGAAAGCGGCGCTTTTCATAAGGGAACGGAGTACATAAAGGCCGACCCCACCGAGGCGTATAAGGGCAAGAACGTCCTGCTCATTTTGCTTTGGCCGTACAGCCCATATGAGGAGCAGCTTTACAGCGCGTATTACACCGCGTCAAACGCCTCTTACCATGCTATGACGAGCTTCGTTTGGCAGCTCAGGGCAAAGGGACTTGAGGCGGAGAAGGCGGACGTACCCATGCGCCATATATTGGCGTCGCACGGCATAGGCCGAACGCTCAAAAGCGCGCTGCTGTACATACCGCCCTATGGAACACGCTTCTGCTTGCAGGCTGTCGCCATTCGTTTGGAGGAATTTGAGCTGAGTAAGCCCATGGAGGTTTCGGGCTGCTTGGACTGCGGGCTTTGCAGCAAAGCCTGCCCGAACGCCGCGATAGGCGAGGATGGTTTTGATTTCCATCGCTGTATAAGGGCGGGGATATCCTGTACTCCCATTCCGGAGTGGACTATGGAAAGGATGAGCTCCTACCTTGGGTGCGAGGTATGCCAAGGGGTCTGCCCGTTAAACGCCGATATAAAGCCCATTCCCGCGCCCGACGAGCTGAAGGAGGCGTTCAGGATAGAGCGTCTGCTTTCGGGTGACGTTCAGGACGCCGAGAGGCTATGTGGGAAGAATATGTCCAAGAAGCAAAGGTTTGTCACCCATGCCGCCGTGCTTGCGGGTAATTATGAGAGGGTTGACTGCCTGCCGAGGCTGAAGGAGCTTGCAGAGGACGAGAGCACAAACGAGAGCTGCAAGGCGGCCTGCAGCTTTGCGATAGGGAAGCTGACATAAGGATTGACGCAAGGGTAAGCGCTGCCGTCAAGGTCACAGTACGTTATATGCTGTAATTCGGGCAAAAGCGGCGAGACCCGACAGGCGTCATACTGCAAATTTCACTTTGTTTTCACACTGTTTTCAAATGTGTATGGTACAATATCATATCTGTAACCAGAGGTGTTTTTTATGATATCCAAATTCAGCGTCAGAAAGCCGTTGACGGTGTTCGTAGCGGTCGTACTGATAATCGTTCTTGGGGTTGTGTCGGTCGACAGAATGACGCCCGACCTATTGCCCGAGCTTGATTTACCCTACGTTGTTCTCTTTACTCCCTATTACGGCGCTACGCCGGAGACGGTCGAGAGCGACGTTACGCGCCCGATGGAGCAGGAGATATCCTCCATAGAAAACGTGGAGAACGTCAGCTCGACGAGCGCGGAGAACTATTCTTTGATTTGGGTGCAGGTCGCCTCGTCCACGAACATGGACGTTCTGAAGATTGACCTGCAATCAGCGCTCAACACGCTTGCGGCTTCCTTCCCGAACGGTGTCGGAACGACGACAGTGCTTGAGATGAGCCCCGATATCATTCCCTCCTTGGTTTCCACCGTGGACTACGACAACATGGATCAGATGGAGCTGTCCAACTTCGTGGAAGGCGAGCTTCTGCCCAAATTGGAGGGCATAGAGGGCGTTGCGGTCGTGATAACCTCAGGCGTTGCCGAGCAAACCGTCGAGGTCGTGATTGACCCCGACAAGCTTGACGCCATGAACGAGCTTTTGTACGCCGCCATAACGGAGCAGTTCAACGAGGCGACCGAGGAATTGGACGCGGCAAGGGAAGCTCTTGAGGAAGGCTACGAGCAGATCGCCGAGGGCGAGGAGCAGCTTGCCGAGGGCGAGCAGCAGTATGAGCAGGGCGTGACGGAGGCGGAGCAGGCCACAAGCAGCGCGAAGGCACAGCTTGACGCTGCCGACAGGCAGCTTCGCTCCACGAAGGCCGAGCTTACCGAAAAGCGCGCCGAGCTTGTGGAGCAGCTTGAGTACTGCCAAAGCATGGAGCAGCAGCTTACCGAGCTTGAAAGCACGATAACAAAGCTTGAATACGCGTTGGCGGTCTATGAGAGAGCCATCGCCAATATCGAGAGCAACAGTCTGATGAGCGACGAGCGCAAGGCGGAGCTGATAGCCGAGATTACCGAGAGCGAGGGCTATCAAAGCACGGTTTCCGCATTGGCGCAGATTGACGCGCAGCTTGCGGCGCAGGGCATGACCCGCGACGATGTTCCCGCGAAGATTGCCGAGCTGCAGGCGGCCGAAGCGCAGCTTGAGGACGCGATAGCGCAGGTTGACGCGGCGATCGAGCAGGTTGACGCGGGGCTTGAGCAGGTTCAGGCCGGATACGCGGCGCTAAACAGCGCGGGAGCGAATGCGGACGCGCAGCTTGCGGCGGCGTTGGCGGAGCTTGAAAAGGGTCAGGCGGCGTTGGATGAAGCCAAGACTCAAGCGGACGAGAGCGCGGAGCAGCTTGCGGAGGCGGAGAAGCTTGCCAACGAGCAGCTTCAGGCTATTTTGGACTCTGCGGATCTGACCAACATACTTACATTGAAGCTTGTCGCAACCATAATTGCGGCGCAGAATTATAACCTGCCCGCGGGCTATATCACCGACGGCGACGAGAGTATACTTGTGAGCGTAGGCGACAAGATAGCGGACGTAGACGAGCTTTCCAACCTTGTGATAACCGACACGGGCTTCGATTCGGTGGGCGTTATAAAGCTGTCGGACGTCGCGACGATAGAGACTACGGACACGCTTTCCATGTCGTTCGCCAAGATTAACGACAGCGACGGCGTATTGATATCCTTTACCAAGCAGTCGAGCTACGCCACTATGACCGTGACGGACAACATCAAGGAGCGTATAGCGGAGCTTGAGCAACAGTATGACGGGCTGCATTTTACCGCCATGCTTGACCAGGGCGCGGTGATAGACCTGTCCTTGGGTACTGTAACGCAGAATTTGATTGTCGGCGCGCTTCTTGCCATAATCATACTGCTGTTGTTCCTTAGAGACTTGAGGCCTACGTTCATGGTCGCGTGCAGCATACCGATTTCTGTGATGTTCGCGCTGGTGCTGATGTACTTTTCAGGCGTGACGCTGAACCTGTTCTCCATGGCGGGGCTTGCGGTGGGCGTCGGTATGCTTGTAGACAACTCAATAGTCGTTATTGAGAATATCTATCGATTGAGACAGAACGACGTGCCGGTCAAGGAAGCGGCTTTGCAGGGCGCAAAGCAGGTCGCCGCGGCGATCACGTCCTCAACCCTTACCACAATCTGCGTGTTCGCGCCAATAGTGTTCGTGCAGGGCTTGACCCGCGAGCTTTTCTCCGACATGGCGCTGACCATAACCTATTCGCTCTTGGCAAGCTTGATAATCGCGCTGACGCTCATACCCGCGATGGTCACCAAGATGCTCAAAAAGCCCGTGAAGAAGCACAGCGAGGGCTACAAAAAGCGCAGAAGCCTGCTCGAAAGGCTTACGCGCTGGACGCTCGGCAAGCGCGCCCTGTGTCTTATCGTCGCGGTGCTGCTGCTTGCGGGATCCGCGTGGCTGTGTGTCATACAAGGCTTTTCGCTTATCCCTGAGTCGGGCGGTCTGCAGGTAATGCTGTCTGTCACGCCTCCGGAGGGTACGAGCTATGAGGATACCATGGCTTTGGCGGCGCAGGTGCATGAGGGCATGATGCAGATAGAGGGCTTGTCGGACGTCGGCACCATGGTGTCGTCGGGTCTTGCAAGCGTTATCGGCATATCAGTGGACAGCGAGACGGGCAGCGACATAACCTGTTATGCTTTGATAGACGAGAATTCCAAGGTCTCCACCAAGCAGATCAACGCCGAGATTGACAAGCTGATGGACGAGATGCCCGAGGGCAGTCAGGTTCAGACCATGAGCACCTCCGCTATGAGCTTCACTTCCTCCTTGGGCGGGGACGGCATAGAGGTCATGATATACGGCGACAAGCTTGACGACTTGGCAAACGCCGAGGAGCAGGTGCGTACCGCGCTTGAAGGCGTTGACGGCATTAAGTACATCGAAAGCAGTATAGCAAGCACGGAACCCGCGCTGCATATCACCGTTGACAAGAACGAGGCGAGGCTGAACGACCTCACGGTAGGCGAGGTCTATATGGCGGTAGCAACCGCGCTCACAAGCTCGGCTGTCGCGACTGAGATTGCAATAGACGACAACAGCGTTGATGTAGAGGTGGTATCCGGCGAGGCTCTTGCGCTTGATGCTGAGGGACTGAAGGAGCTTCAAATAGAGGCCACAGCGCTTGACGGCACAACGCATAAGGTCAAGCTCTCCGACATAGCGAGCTTTGAGTACACTACAACCCTGTCGTCCATAACCCGCAGCAATCAGAGACGCTACGCTTCCGTTACCGCGACTGTGAAGGACGATTACAGCGTTACTCTGGTCAGCGCAAATGCGCAGAAGGCGCTCAGCGGCTTGGAGCTTTCGGGTGTGGAGCTTGAGTACGAGGGCGAGAGCGAAAGCATATTGTCCTCCCTCTCCGACCTTGTTTGGATGCTTGCGATTGGCATACTGCTTATCTACCTCATAATGGTGGCGCAGTTCCAGTCGCTAAAGTCGCCTTTCATCGTCATGTTCACGCTGCCGTTGGCGTTCACGGGCGGCTTTATCGGACTGCTTATCGCGGGCATGGACGTCTCCATAGTATCCATGGTAGGCATGATTATGCTTGTGGGCGTCGCGGTCAACAACGGCATAGTGCTTGTCGATACGATAAATCAGCTCCGCGAGGGCGGTATGGAGAAGCGTGAAGCCATAGTCGAGGCGGTCAAGATGCGTATCCGCCCCGTCCTGATGACGGCGGTCACGACCATACTTGGTCTGCTGCCCTTGGCGTTGGGCATTGGTACGGGCGCCGAGATGATACAGCCGGTGGCGGTCGTGTGCGTGGGCGGATTGACCTACGCGACGCTGACAACCCTGCTGATAATCCCCATAATGTATGACCTGTTCAATCCGGACAGGAAAAAGAAAACGGGGCTTCCGCCCGTAACGGACGGAGCCGAAGCGGAAATGGCAAAGGAGCCTGAGCAAATCGCGGGCGAAAGCGGCGAGGGTCTGACTACGGGCGCATAAGAAAAGAGACGGCTGATAAAATCAAGGGACTGTGACAGATGCTTTCTGCCGCAGTCCCTTATTTTAGCGAAATATGGTGAATGCCTTTAGTCCTTAAGTCTGCCGTTGATATCCGACATCACATCTTGAGGCAGCTTTGTAAAGCGCCTGTCGTAGGTCACAAGCCCGTTCAGCTCGTCCTCAACGTCGGAAAGCTGGGTGTAGACCGAGGCGCAAAGCCCTTTTGACTTGGCGGGGATTATCTGCTCCTCGTACAGCGCGGTTATGGCGTTCGCAAGCTCCTTTTCACTGCCGAAGCGTCTGTAACCAAAGTCGCGCTCACCAAAGCAGTGTCCCGCGACTCTGAGGTTATAGCCCCCGAATTCGGAAAGCACCACGGGTCTGTCCTTGCGGTCGGGGCGCTGAACATAGGGCGTAAAGTAGGTGTGCCAGCTCTTCATATCGCCGCCGCCCTGGTCGTGCCAACCGCTTGCGTGGTCGATGAAACGGGAAGGATCCAAAGCCCTTGCCTTAGAGCAGGCGGCAAGCGCGTCAAACTGCCCCCAGCCCTCGTTGAACAGCACCCAAGTGCATATGCAGGGACAGTTGTACAGCAGCAGTATGGTGTCCCAAAGCTCCTTTTGATAGAGTGCGCGGCTGTCAGGGGTCTCTCTGCCGAAGGCGCGGTAGTTATCGTCCTTGGAATGTATGTTGGTGACGAGAGGCGAACTCACGGTGACGGGGTGGTAGTCCGTGCCGCCGTTGACTATATCCTGCCAAACGAGCATACCCAGCCTGTCGCAGTGGTAGTACCAGCGAAGCGGTTCAATCTTGATGTGCTTGCGCAGCATATTGAAGCCCATGTCCTTCATGGTCTGAATATCGAAGATCATCGCTTCATCGGAGGGCGGAGTCAGCATCCCGTCCTGCCAATAGCCCTGATCGAGAACGCCGCTTTGGAAATAGGGCTTGCCGTTGAGCATGAGCCGCCTTATTCCACGCTCGTCACGCCCAACCTGAAACTTTCGCATCGCAAAGTAGCTTTGAACGCGGTCCTCGCCCACCGTGACGGTAAAATCATAGAGGAAGGGGTCTTCGGGAGACCATAGCCTTGCGTTGTTGACAGGTATGGACATCTCCGAGTTGCATTCGCCCTTGAAGCTCATGCCCATGAAGTCCACAATGACCTCCGCGTCATCGTCCGAAAAGGCAATGATTCTGACCCTGCCATAGTCGCAGTCAACGCTGATTCGAAGCTGTCTGATGTAGGTTTCGGGGACGCTCTCAAGCCAAACGCTTTGCCAAATGCCGCTCTGTTGGGTGTACCAAATGCCGCCGCGCTCGCGCTTTTGCTTGCCCTTCGCGTAGAAATCCGTACTCCGACACGGATCGGTAACCTCAAGCTCCAAGAGGTTCTCGCCCTCTATGGCGTGGGTGACGTCCAAGGTGAAGGGCCAGTAGCCGCCGAAGTGACAGCCGACCTCCGTACCGTTGAGCTTGACCGTACACATGCAATCAACCGCGTCAAAGTGCAGCAGCACCAATCCGCGGTTGAAACCGACGGGCAGGGTGAAGCGCCTTGAATAATGCAGAACAGTGTCGGGCGAAAATCGCTTGTTCACCCCCGACAGCTCGCATTCGGGCGAGAAGGGAACGACTATGCTTTGCTTTTGCCCGTCCGCCTCGAAGTCCCATGCGCCGTTGAGGGAAATATAGCTGTCACGCACCATCTGCGGACGCGGATATTCACTAAGCGGAGCGTTGACGTCAAGGCCTTCGCCCCATATGGTTTTCATATTGCAAACCCTCCAAGTAATTTTACTAAATTATACCACGAGCTAAGGCGCTTTGCACGACATAAAAGCCGCGAATCGTGTGAAAATTTCTTCAGGCTCATCACATAATTATTCTTGGCGCCATTGACAAAGCAGTCATATAGTACTATAATACACTTGTGGCAGCGCAAACGTTTGCGTATGCCCTTTTTAGCTTTTGTGTCCGATACGTGCACTCGGTTACTGCGGATCTTCTCGGGCTGCGGCTCGATTGGATATATTAAAATCAGAAAAGGGGTAAGGAAGTATGAAAAAGACGATTGCTCTGTTGCTGGCGATAATAATGCTGGCGGCACTTGGCGCCTGCTCCGGCAATGATGCTGACATCGAACAGCCCGAAGCAAGCGAGAACGAATCATTGATCGCCCTGGCTTTTGTATTCAAGAACAAGACAGGCAAGGACATCATCGAAGCATATGTTTATCCTGTCGGCAGCACCGATAAGGGCGAGAACGTCATCAGTGAAACTTGGGAGAACAACACGGATAAATCGCAGTACAAGCGCATGATTTTAGCGCGTCCCGAGGCGGATTACTATGAAATCGCCGTGAGCTTTACCGATGGAACAGGCTGTGTTTTCAGCGATTTAGCGTTGAAGTTCAACAACTCCGTTTCAATGAAGTCGTCAGACGGCTCCGAGATCAGCGTTAAGAATGACAACGAAGTGGAATTCACCAAGGATGAGCTGACGGCCGCAGGCGTCACCGTGGATTTTGCCAAGGTGACGATAGATGAGTCCAACACCACTCAGCTCAAATTCCTGTTCAAGAACAAAACCTCCTTTGACTGTGCCGCCGTGTATGTATACCCGACCGGCACTGAGGACATGGGCGAAAGCGTAATCGACACTGTGTACCCGAGCAACAAATCTCAGGATGACTACCTGTGGTTGGTCTTGGAGCGCCCCACGGCGGATACCTATGACATAACCGTGGAATTCACCGACGGACAGGTATGGAATTTCAAGGGCAACGACCTTGCGAACGCAAACTCCGTTTCCATGAAGGATGACGAGGAAACGCTTTCCGTTAAGTATGATTCCAACATTGATGAGAATGGTCAGCCCATCGCCGCGGCGAGCGACAACGCCGTTGACGACAACGCAGAAACCATCACGCTGCGTTTCGTTTTCAAGAACAAGACAGGGCTTACCATGAAAGCCGCGTACCTGTATCCTGTCGGCGCTGAGGACATGGGCGCTAACCTGCTGAGCGAGGATTGGCCCATTTGCGAGAGTGACGATCAGTATAAGCATTTGGTGCTCACGGACATGCCAAACGCCGAGCTGTATGAGCTTACCGTTATCTTGGACGACGGCTCCGCCGAGGGCTTGAAGCTGGTGTACACCGACCTTGATATGAAGTCCAACAACTCAATGTCGCTGAAGGACGCCGAGGGCTTCTACTCACTCAAGTATGATGCAAACGTAACCTTTGATTCATAAAACCGCTGTGCAACGGTTCAAAGACATTGAGCCGACATGACGAGCCTTGCGCGCTGTCAGATTGAGAACGCGAACAAACCCCGTATCCGGTAACGGACGCGGGGTTTTGAATTTGGCAAGCACGGAAACAGACGATTGATATTTGTTGCCTTTCTCCCCCTTCGAACGCGAATGCATACAAAAAGCATGATATGCCAACCCCCGTTTCCATATAAATATTGACATATTCGTCCAAAATGCTATATAATAACAAGGATATCTTGGCTGGAGGCTATTATGACCGAACAAGTTTTCTTTTGGGACATCGACATGTGGAGCTTCATCACCACGCTTGGCATATTATTCGGCGCGCTGCTCCTTGCGAATATGCTGCGCAGGCTCATTCCGCCGCTGCGCCGCTCACTCATCCCGAGTTCGGTTATAGCCGGCTTTCTTATCCTCCTTGTTGACTGGCTTTTCAAGACCATCACCGGCTCGTCCATGTTCACCCGCCTTGCGCTTGAGGCCATGACCTACCATTGCTTGGGTCTTGGCATCGTGGCAATGACCTTCAGGACATCCGAAAAGGTCAAGGACAAGGAACGCAACCGCGACATCTTCAATTCGGGCTTGCTTACGGTTTCCGGCTACCTCATTCAGGCGATAACCGGCCTTGTGATAACCATTGGTTTGTTCTACGCGATAGGCAGCTTCGCTTCCTCCGGTATGCTTCTGCCCATGGGTTACGGGCAAGGCCCCGGGCAGGCGTTTAACTGGGGTAAGATTTACGAACAGCTTACCGAATATCCCGCCTTTGCAAACGGCTCAAGCTTCGGTCTTTCCGTCGCCGCGATGGGCTTTGTCTCGGCGAGCATCGGCGGCGTTGTCTACATGAATGTGATGAAGCGCAAGGGTAAGCTTTCGCGCAAGGTCGAAGGCGCCGATGAGACCGAAGATTTGTCCGCCGAGATGGTCACCAAGAAGGGCGAGATACCCCTTGCGGAGTCCCTTGACAAGCTCACGGTGCAGTTCGCGCTTGTGTTCCTTGCGTACATATTGGGTTACGCTCTGATGTATGTTCTAACCACCTACGTCTTTGATCCGTTGGGCGGCTTCTTTGCGGGCACGGTCAAGCCGCTGATGTGGGGCTTCAACTTCCTCATGGGTATGCTGTTTGTGTTCATTATCAAGGGCGTCATGCGTCTGTTTAAGAAGTGGGGCGTGGCAAAGCGCGAATACACCAACAACTTCATGCTTAACCGCATAAGCGGTCTGACCTTCGACCTTATGGTTGTCGCATCCATCGCCGCCATCGACCTGTCCGCCTTCCGTCATCGTGAATTCATACTTCCCCTCATACTCGTTTGCGTAGCGGGCTTCTTCGTAAGCTTCTTCTTCGTCCGCTTCTGCTCGCACCGCCTGTTCCCCAAGTACCCCTCAGAGCAGTTCTTGGTCATGTTTGGAATGCTCACAGGCACGGTCAGCACGGGGCTTATCCTGCTGCGCGAGATAGATCCGCTGTACGAGACCCCCGCCGCTACGAACGTTATCTTCCAGAACCTTTGGGCCATAGTGTTCGGCTTCCCCATGCTGCTTTTGATGGGTATAGTCTACAAGGGAATGACCATGACGTGGTTAACCTTGGGCATCCTTGTCCTGCTGTTCGCGGGCATGATACTGCTGCTTTTCCGCAGTGTCATATTCAAGCGCAGGAAGCAAAAGGTTGACAACAAGTAGTCCCCGCCTTATAATAGGCTTCGACTGACATTAGAGGAGGAACTATGGAAACACTGATAATAGCTCTCGGCGGAAACGCTTTGCAGGAGGGCAAAGGCCCCGCGACCGCGGAGGCGCAGCTTAGGGTAGTCGAAAAGACTTCCGAGTACATTGCCGACATCATCGAAAAGGGCTACCATGTGGTCTTGGCGCACGGCAACGGCCCGCAGGTGGGACGCATATTGCTTCAAAACGAGAACTCAACCGCCATCACCCCCGCAATGCCTTTCGACGTTTGCGGCGCGATGAGCCAAGGCATGATAGGCTACCATATGCAGCAGGGGCTTTCCAAGGCTCTGCGCGAACGCAATGACAACACCGTCGTTGCTACCGTCGTAACGCAGGTCGTGGTCGATAAGAGCGACAAGGCCTTCAGCCATCCTTCAAAGCCCATAGGCCCCTTCTATTCAGAAGATGAGGCAATGGCATTGCAAGCGGAAAAGGGCTATTCCATGCGCGAGGACGCGGGGCGCGGCTGGCGCAGGGTTGTCCCCAGCCCCATGCCCGTTGAGATAGTGGAGCTTCCCGCGGTCAAGACATTAGCCAAAGCAGGCTTCGTAGTGATTACCGTGGGCGGCGGCGGCATACCCGTGATACGCAAGGCGAACGGCGACCTTGAAGGCGTCGCTGCTGTTATCGACAAGGACTTGGCGTCCGAGCGGTTGGGCGAGGATATGGACGCCGACGTTCTGCTCATACTCACCGCTGTCGAGCAGGTCTGCCTCAACTACAACAAGCCCAATCAGAAGATACTCGATAAGCTCACCGTAGCCGAAGCCGAGCAATACATCGCGGAAGGGCATTTCGCCCCCGGCTCCATGCTCCCGAAGATTCAGGCTGCGAACATGTTCGCCTCGAGCAAGAGCGGCAGGCGTGCCGTCATCACCTCCCTTGACAAGGCGGTTCAGGCTTTGGCGGGCGAGGCGGGAACAACCATCACCCTGTAAGAAATTCCAAATAAGAGTTATCGGCCCGCGCCATCAAAAAAACGGCGCGGGTCTTTGTATGTTTGTCGCGGTGGATAGTGTTGTATGAACGGTGATTCTTTTTCGCGAAGGTGCAGACGGCGGGACGCGCTTGTCCCACGGGGGAGCGGAGCTTCTTTGGACAAGCTTGTTTCAATATCCTTCGTCGCTGTCGCTCCTTAGGATGACAGTGTGGGAATGTTTCGAACACCGAACAGGTCTGAGAGCGGCTTCAACCCCCTTGTCATCCTGAGCGAAGTCGAAGGATCTTGGCGAAAACTTGAAAGTCAAGGAACGCTCCCACCGCTATCCAATGGCGCGGAACGCATAAGTATTGCCCGCCTTGTGCGGGACGCGCTTTATTTACCGTTGCAATCAACGAAATTCTGCTGTATAATAAGCTGTATTTATATGTTCGGGAGGAACCGATGGCAGGCAAGACCACGAAAACTACAAAATCAACTGCGTCGACTAAAAAGAGCGGCACTGGCAAAAGCGCTGCGAGCAAGAGCGGAGCCGGAAAGAGCGGAACCGCCAAGACCGCCCCCAAGAAGGCAAAGGCCCCTGAGCAGGCCGAACCCGCCTCCACTTGGACACGCATAGGCTCTGACATTCTGGGTGTCGTCCTTATCGCCGTGGGCGTGCTGCTTGCCGTGTACGTCTATTCCGAACAGGCTTCCACCCTCGGTTCGTTCTTCCACACAGGGCTGCTGACCGCCTTTGGCTTCTTCGCCTACGTCATTCCGCCCGCCCTCTTTGTCCTTGGCATACTGTCCATAGCGGGCAGCAAGCATGAACCCATCGCAGGCAGCAAGGCCGTTATCATCATCAGCTTGGTTCTGTTGATTGCCTTAACACACATAGTTTCGGGCTATATGGACATCACGGACGCCGACGGCAACAACATGCGCATAGCCGATTTCATACGCGTGGTTGACAAGGCCGCCATGGGCGAGCTTGGGAGCTGCGGCAGGGGCGGCGGCGTGGTCGGCGGTCTCATCTGCTATTGCCTATACATCATAGGCGGCGATGTGCTGTGCTACATAGTGCTTATCTCAGGGCTGCTCGTCTGTGTCCTGCTCCTGACCCGCATATCCATCAAGACCTTCGCGGGAAGCATCAAGGAGCAGGTCAGAAAGGCAGCCGAAAAGGAGCAGGAAATCGAGGACGAGTTTCCCGATGACTTCGACGAGGACGACCTCAAGCCCCAAAAGCGCGTCTCTGACGACGATTTTGAGCCTGACAAGCGCAAGCTCTTTACCGTAATCAACCTTGACGAGGACGACAAGCCCAAAAAGCAGCGTTACATACCCTTCGATGAGGCTTTCACCGTGCCGGATCCCGACCCCACTCCCACCAAGGTTGTGGCGCCAAGGAGCGGTTACGCGGCCAAGGGGCGCTCCGCGTTTACGCCCATAACCATTGAGGACACGGCTCCCAAGGCCGCGATCACCCCGCTCGACGACGCGCCGCCCTTCGATCCCGACCCGCCCGCGCCCAAGCCGCGCCGCGCAAAGGCAGTAGCTCTCACGGAGCCGCTTATACCCGCGCCCCTGACCGAGAGCAAGGCCGCGCCTGAGACGGAGCCGACGCCCGAAAACGCGGAGGAGTACGTTCCTCCCGCCATAGATTACCTCAGCAAGCCCAACCCCTACGACGCCAAAGCGGTCGAGACCCCCGACGAGGTGGGTCAGCATTTGGTGCAGATATTGGCCAATTTCGGCGTTGAGATAACCATTCAGAACATAGTAGTGGGGCCGACGGTCACGCGCTTTGAGGTTCAGCCCGGGCAGGGCGTTCGCGTGAACCGCATAACCTCGCTCTCCAATGACATTGCCTTGGGGCTTGCCGCCAAACGCGTCAATTTCGAGGCGCCTATCCCCGGCAAGTCGGCCGTGGGCATAGAGGTTCCGAACAAGACGACAGCCACCGTGCTGCTGCGCGACATCGTGGAAAGTCCCGAATTTATGCGCTCAAAGAGCGCTCTGCCAATGGCGATAGGCAAGAACATAGGCGGGCGTATCATCGTGGCCGACCTTTCGCGTATGCCGCATATGCTTATCGCGGGAGCAACCGGCTCGGGCAAGAGCGTCTGCATCAACAACATCATCATTTCCTTAATATACAAGCTCGGTCCCAAGGACCTCAAGCTGATACTTGTCGATCCCAAGAAGGTCGAGATGACCGCCTACGGCAGCCTTCCGCACCTGCTCACCCCCGTTGTCACCGACCCCAAGAAGGCGGCGGGCGCGCTGCGTTGGGCCTGCACCGAGATGGATCAGCGCTACAAGCTGTTCGCGGCTCGCGGCGCGCGCGATCTTGCTCGATACAACGAGCTTATCGGCGATGAAAAGCGGCTGTACAAGTTAGTCGTTATCATCGATGAGCTGTCCGACCTTATGATGGTGGCCTCCGACGACGTTCAGGACTCCATCTGCCGTATAGCACAGCTTGGACGAGCGGCGGGCATACACCTGATTGTAGCGACGCAAAGACCGTCGGTTGACGTCATTACAGGCGTTATCAAGGCGAACATACCCTCACGCTGCGCCTTTGCCGTAAGCTCCGCAACCGATTCGCGCATCATATTGGATCAGTCGGGCGCTGAGAAGCTGTTGGGCAGGGGCGATATGCTGTTCCATCCGAGCGGCGCGTCCGTTCCCGAACGTCTGCAATGTGCCTTTGTCTCCGACGACGACATAGAAAAGGTCACCAACTACTTCGCCGCGCAGAACATACAGCAGGATTTTGCCGCCGGCGTCACGGACGCCGCCGCAGGGGGCGCTGTGGGCGGCGTGTTCGGCGAGGGCAAACAGGAGGACGAACTTTTAAGCGAGGCCGTCCGCATAGTCATCGACAGCGGCATTGCCTCCATCTCCCTCATTCAGCGCAAGCTTCGCGTGGGTTACGCAAGGGCGGCGCGACTGGTGGACATCATGGAGCAGCACGGCTATGTTTCCGGCTTTGACGGAAGCAAGCCGCGCAAGGTGCTGATAACCCGCGCCAAGTACGCGGAGGTTTTCGGCGTTGACGAATACAATCCCCCCGAGGACGAGGCATAAAGCGCCGCTCGTTTTGGGGTTGGGCATGAACTACAATTATTGAGGAGCAATATGAACGAACTGAAGGGAACCAAGGTCGGGGTAATATCCTTGGGCTGCTGCAAGAATCAGGTTGACAGTGAAAGAATGCTGGGTCTGCTGGCGCTTTCGGGCTGCGAGTTGGTACACGACCCCAAGCTTTGCGATGTTATCATAGTCAACACCTGCGGCTTCATCGACCCCGCCAAGCAGGAGTCCATCGACTCCATACTTGAAATGGCGCAGTACAAGGAGGGCAAATGCCGTGTCCTTGTGGCTACGGGCTGCCTTACTGAACGCTATCGCAAAGAGCTTGCCGATGCCATCCCTGAGATTGACATAATGCTGGGTGTGCGCGAGTATGACAAGCTGCCCTCCCTGCTTGCGGAGCGGCTGGGGCGCGAGACCCCGACCCAAGAGCGCGTTTTCTGCGGCTCGCCGCGCATACTCACCACCCCGCCCTACTCCGCCTACCTGCGTATCGCGGACGGCTGTGACAACCGCTGCACCTACTGCGCTATCCCAATAATACGCGGCGGACTTGTGAGCGAACCCAAGGAGGCCCTGTACCGCGAGGCCTCGTCCCTTGCCGAAAACGGCGTTAGCGAGCTTTCGATAGTGGCGCAGGACACCTCCGGCTACGGCAGGGAGCTTTACGGCAAGCCACGACTCATCGAGCTTATCAAGATGCTTTTGCAGGTGGACGGCCTTAAGCGTATACGCCTGCTCTACACCTATCCGGACACCGTCACCACCGAGCTGCTGGATCTCATGGCAAGCGAGGAGAAGCTTTGCTCCTACCTTGACATCCCCTTGCAGCACATCAACGCGCAGGTGTTGCGCCGCATGAATCGCAGAGGCTCACCCGAACACATCAAGTCGCTTCTGACGCACCTGTATAGGAATTATCCTGACTTCACCCTGCGCACCACCATGATGGTTGGCTTTCCGGGCGAGACGGACGCGCAGTTCGAGGAGCTTATGAGCTTCATCCGCGACTATCCCTTTGACAGGCTTGGGGCGTTCGCGTTCTCCGCCGAGGAGGGTACCAAGGCCGCCGAGATGAAGGATCAGATTCCTGAGGAGCTGAAGGCGGAGCGGCTTGACCGACTTATGAGCCTTCAGCGCGGGATTTCGCGGGAGCGGGCGCAGCGTTGGATAGGCAGAGAGCTTACCATGCTTGTCACGGGCAAGCGCGGCGGCGGCTACATCGGCCGTACCGAACGCGAGGCTCCCGACGTGGACGGAGCGGCGATCGCAAGTAGTGCGCGCCGTCTGAAGGTTGGCGAGTACGCTAAGATGAGGGTCACGGGCTGCGGCGACTACGATATTGAGGGCGAAATTCTATGAATCTGCCAAACAAGCTGACGCTGCTTCGTATATGCCTTGTGCCGTTCATGGCGGTTTTCTTCTTCATCAACTACGATTGGTGTATGTGGGCGGCCGCGGCCATCTTCATCGTCGCCGCGATAACCGACATCATAGACGGCAACTACGCAAGGAAGCACGACATATGCACCGACTTTGGGCGGCTCATGGACCCCATCGCGGACAAGATACTCACCAACACCGCCTTCATACTGGTCATCAGCTGCGGCAGGTTTCAGTTCAGCGAGCTTGAACGCATGATCCTTGCGATATGCGTAATAATATTCATTGCCCGTGAGTTCGTGATTTCAGGCTTCAGGCTCGTCGCAGCGGGCAAGGGGCTTGTCATGGCGGCGGGCAAGCTGGGCAAGGCGAAAACAACCCTGCAATGCATAGCCGCCGTCTCGCTCATGCTTGGCAACCCCGTGTTCAACCTAATCGGGCTGCGCTTTGACATCATCGTAACGGTCATCGCCGCGATACTCTCGGTCGTCTCCTGCGTCGATTACCTTGTGCGCAACAAGGGCGTTATCGACATGAGCAGCAAATAGAAAGGCAACACAAATGACAGCTGAGCTTATATGTGTCGGTACTGAGCTTTTGATGGGTCAGATACTGAATACCAACGCGCTCTATGTGTCGCGGCAGCTTGCGCCCTGCGGCATAGATATGTACTATCAACAGACGGTCGGCGACAACCCCGAACGCCTAAAGGCCGCGATAGCGCTTGCGCTCTCCCGTGCGGACGTGGTGCTTTTGTCGGGAGGTCTTGGGCCTACCACCGATGATCTCACCAAGGAGACGGCGGCGGAGGTCTTGGGCTATGAGCTTGTGTTCTTCCCCGAACAATGGGATATCATATGCGGGTACTTTGCCCGCCTTGGACGCGTCCCCACCGACAACAACCGCAAGCAGGCGATGCTCCCTGTTGAGGGCGTGATACTCCCGAATCCCAACGGCACCGCGCCCGGATGCATGATGGAGAAGAACGGCAGGCAGGTCTACCTTTTGCCCGGCCCTCCTCGTGAGTTTGAGCCTATGATGCATGACGTTGTGCTGCCGATGCTGCTCAAAAGCAGCGGACACAGGCTTTATTCCGTGGAGCTTAGGGTTTACGGCATGGGCGAATCCGAGCTTGCCGGTAAAATCTCCGACCTAATCGCGAACCAGACTAACCCGACAATCGCGCCCTACGCCAAGACGGGCGAGGTTACATTGAGGCTCACCGCAAGCTGCCAAAGCGACGAGGAGGGCAGGGCGCTGATCGCCCCCGTCGTCGAGAAGATACGCCTTGTCACCGGCGACAAGCTGTACTCCGAGTGCGGCGAAACCCTGCCTATGCTATGTCACAGGCTTCTTGGCGAGCAGGGCAAGACCCTCTCAACGGCCGAAAGCTTAACAGGTGGGTTGCTGTCCTCCGCCTTTGTGGACAACGCCGGCTCTTCCGACTATTTCTTGGCGGGGGTAGTCGCTTATAACGAGCGGCTCAAGACCGAACTTCTGGGAATACCCTTGGAGCTGCTCCAAGAGTATACGGCGGTCTCACCCGAAACCGCGAAGGCCATGGCGGTGAACGTGCGAAGGCTGACGAGTTCCGCGCTCGCTCTTTCGACCACGGGCTACGCCGGCCCATACGATGAGCAAAAGGGGCTTGCCTATGTCGCGCTTGCCGATGAAAATGAAGTCGCAGTAAGGCGGCTGCACCTTACGGGAGACCGCTGCGCCGTGCGTGAAAAGGTTGTGCTTGCCGCCCTTGATATGCTAAGGCGCAGGCTCGCCCAAAGCCCAAAATAGAGTAACCGGAAATGCAAAGGACGAGCAAACCATGTGGATGCTCGTCCTTTTGATTACTTGGTTTTGTCGGTTTTACCGACTGCTTTTTATTTAGTTATGCCTTCTCTTGCGAACTACCATGACGCCTGCAAGCGCGATAACCGCGATGGCGGCAACACCGATGAACACAAAGATAGTCGTGGACTCGCCGGTCTTGGCAAGGCGATAAATCTTAGCGGCGGCGGCGTCGCACTCGCTCTGAGTGTGATTCGCGTCAGCCAAAACTTTCTTGGCGTCGTCAAGAGCATCCTTCCACTTCTTTTGCAGAGTGGAAGAGCATTCCTTGAAATCATTGCTGGCGATAAAGGTCTCTGCGTACTTGATAGCGCTCTCAAGATAGGTCGTGTCAACGGGAGCGGGGGTAGCGGTCGGCGCTGCGGTAGGCTCCGCTGTCGGCTCTGCGGTCGGCGCTGCGGTCGGCGCTGCGGTCGACGCTGCGGTTCCGAAGGTGACGGTACCGTCAATGGTGGTGAAGTTGAAATCTGTCACAGGCTTCTCGGAGCTGTCGGTGATGCTGACGGCCGCCTTGAGGGTGTTGGTGACGTTGCCGTCTTCATCCTTGTCCTCGATGGTGATGAACTTCATGTCGGCTGTGGCGCCGGCAGTGATACCGCTCTTAACCTTGAAGAAAAGGGTGAAGATCGGGTTGGTGACGGTAAGGTGATTGTCGGAAGCGACAGCGGCGCGCAGGACGTTGCCGTCGGTCACGTTGCAGCTCCATTCTTTGTTCACAGAACCCAGCTTGCAGGAGTAGATACCGTACTTCTGACCATTGGCAGCGAACTCAAGGCAGTTTGCGTCGAACTGAAGATAGAACTCTGCGGAGGTGATGCCGTAGCCTTCGGGCAGCTCGCTCATGGTGATGTCATAGCGAAGCAGGTTCTCTTCAACCTTGGCGACGGTCTGATTTTCGCCCGCGGCGGGTGCGGTGGCGCCCGCTGTTACAACCTTGTACTTGGTGTACTCATCGCCGTCCACAAGGGTAACAACCTTGTAGATATCTACCATGTTGTCCGCGGCATTGATTTTCGGAGCGGTGAAGCTGTAAGTGGGGGTTTCTGCGCTGACGACCGAAACCAAGCCCAACAGCATGATTGCGGTCAGCACGATTGCAAGAATTTTCTTCATATAGTCCTCCTTAATGATTGTTTATCCGAGAAGCATATTCCCGTGATTACACGCCATTGTAACACAGCGGTTTTTACCTTGCAAGGGATTATGCAAACTTTTACATTTTGTACGCACAATTTGAAACAATTTTTGCCCGCGTATATTATTTCACAGGTATTGACAAGCTTACATACAGGTGTTACACTAATCCCGAGTAAAAAGGTTGGGTATTGAAGATGCGTTTATCGACAAGAGCAAGATACGGACTTAAGGCGGTGGTGGATCTCGCGCAGATATGGGGCGAAGGTCCGGTGTCGCTGCCTCAGCTTGCGCAAAGTCAAGGCGTGTCCGAGGCTTACTTGGAACAGCTTTTGCGTCAGCTCAAGAAGGCCGACATTGTGACCGCGGAGCGCGGAGCGAACGGCGGCTATCTTCTGACAAGAGCGCCCGAGCTGATATCGGTGGAATCCGTATTGGAAGCCCTTGAAGGCTCGGTGGCGGTGACCGACTGTGTCGATACCGGCGGCAATAAATGTGAAAACGCCTGCACCTGTTCCGCAAGACCGCTGTTTTTGCGCTTGCAGGAGAAGATAACGGGAGTGCTCACGGGAACGTCCATCCTCGACCTGGCTCAAGATAATGTCGAACAAAGAAGGAGAATAGAAAATGCAAAGGGTCTATCTTGACAACGCCGCGACGACAAGGGTCTTACCCGAGGTCATTGACGCGATGCTGCCGTGTTATTCGGAGGTTTACGGCAATCCCTCCAGCGTTCACAGCTTCGCGCAGGACGCACACAAGGCGATGGACGAGTCGAGAGCGGCTGTCGCAAGGGCGTTGAACGCCTCCTCGCCCGATGAGATTATCTTCACGGGCGGCGGCAGCGAGGGCGACAACATGATACTTCGCGGAATCGCTTCCGCATACAAGCGCAAGGGAAAGCATGTGATAACCTCCGCCATAGAGCATCACGCGGTGCTGCACACGCTTGCCGCCATGGAGATTGAGGGCTTGGTCGAGGTGACCACCCTGCCCGTAGACGAGTATGGCCTTATCTCCTTGGAGGAGCTTGAAAACGCCATTCGACCCGACACCATTTTGGTGAGCATAATGTACGCCAATAACGAGATGGGAACAATCGAGCCTATCCGCGAAATTGGCGCTGTCTGCAAAAAGCACGGCGTGCTGTTCCACACCGACGCGGTTCAGGCTGTGGGACACATACCCGTGGATGTGCAGGCGGACAATATCGACCTGCTGACGCTCACGGCGCACAAGTTCCATGGTCCTAAGGGCATTGGAGCGGTATATGTAAAGAAGGGCGTTCGCCTTCCCGCCATGATATTGGGCGGCGGGCAGGAGCGCAAAAAGCGCGCAGGCACCGAGAACGTCCCCGGCATGGTGGGACTTGCCACGGCGTTGACGCTTCAGATGGAGCGCATGGACGACGTTTCCGCAAAAATGCGCTGTCTGCGCGACAAGATGATAGCCAACATCGCGGAGAACATCCCCTATGTCAAGCTCAACGGACATCCCGAAAAGCGTTTGCCGAACAACGTCAATTTCAGCATCAAGTACATCGAAGGCGAATCCATACTGCTTATGCTTGACCTCAACGGCATCGCCGCTTCCAGCGGTTCGGCGTGTACCTCAGGCTCGTTGGATCCCTCGCATGTTCTGCTTGCCATGGGGCTTGACCACGAGACCGCGCATGGCTCGCTGCGCATGACGCTTTCGGAGTTCACCACGGAGGAGGAGGTCGATTACGTGCTTGATCTGCTTCCAAAAATTGTTAAGAGACTGCGCGCAATGTCGCCGCTATACAAGGAGGATTAGTAAAATGTACACAGAAAAGGTTTTGGATCATTTTCAACACCCGCGCAATGTGGGCGAGCTTGAGAACGCCAACGGCGTAGGTATGGTCGGCAACGCCAAGTGCGGCGATATCATGCAGATGTTTATTCACGTCAACGACGACGGGATAATAGAGGACGTCAGCTTTAAGACCTTCGGCTGCGGCGCGGCGATTGCCACAAGCTCCATGGCAACTGAGATGATCAAGGGCAAGTCGGTCGATGACGCGCTGAAGCTCAGCAATGAAGCTGTGGTCGAGGCGCTTGAAGGCTTGCCGCCCGTGAAGATTCACTGCTCGGTGCTTGCCGAGGAAGCGGTCAAGGCCGCCATCGACGACTATCACTCCCGCAAAAACGCCGAAGCGAAATAGCCGCGAATTTTTCACCCGCAAATCCACATACTAAATACGGCCGCGGCTGCCTGCGGTCGTATTTTTTCATTGAAATGAGGTGAGTTCATTATGAAAGGTTTGGCTTTGGTTTTAGGCATGACAGCGGGTGCGGCAATTACGGTTACGTCGCTCTGCATGATGTATCCGGACGTCAGCCGCCGCATGATGCGCGACGGCAAGCGCGTAATCAGCAGTATCGGTCGGAAGTTTTAGCGTACAGCAGGCTTTGTTGGCCGAGGCGTAACGGCGAACCGCCGTGAATACTCCGCCTGACGCGTCAAGCGGAGGGTAAGCCGCCAATGCGTTCTTTTGCCAAAGACCTTTATCGCTTGATCTACGCCGCAAAGTGCAATTAGGCTTGGCGGCAAAAAACGAGCATCGGGGGCTTTACGCCCCCGAATCCCTATAAAATCGCTTACTCCTTGGGCTGCGGCTTGGGCGCGGGACGCCTGCGGCGTTGATTTCCCCTGCTCATCGCGGCGGCCTTCTCGCCTGTCGCGGGACGCGCTTCGCTTTCGGCGGACGCCATGGGCTTCACGTTACCCTGCGCCTTGTCCTGCGCGGGACGCTGCTGCAAAGGCTTGCCCTCGGTCTTGGGCTTCTGCCGCCCGCCCTCGGGACGCGGTCCCTTCGGGCGCTGCTGTCGCTGCGGCTTTGCCGCGCTCTGCTCCGCCGTGTCCGAGACGTTCGTATCCTGCGGTTTTTTCCCGGTGCGCGGCCTGTCGCCCTGCTTGGGCGTGGGCGCCTCGGGCTTGCCGCTTTCGTTCTCCTCCGCCTTGGGCGCGGGACGCTCGCGAGTGTTGCGCCTTCGGTTCATGAACTGCTGCTCCATAGTCACGGCTTCCTCGGGCTTCTTCTCCTGCTGCAATGCGGCGGCGGGAAGCGGCTGGTCGGAGGGCGCGATATGCGTGTAGTGGTATGACCTTACGTCAATGTCGCCGTCGGGCGTGGTCAGCTTGACCTTGGTCTTTTCGGTAATTACATTGTTTTCAACGACTATGCCTATGCCGTCGGCGGTGATAACCTGCAAGCCTATGGGCGGCATGAGCTTTCTCATGCTCTCATAGCCCGACTGCTCGTATTGCAGACAGCACATCAGCCTGCCGCACAGCCCTGAAATTTTAGTAGGGCTGAGCGAAAGATTCTGCTCCTTTGCCATCTTTATCGAGACGGGGCGGAACTCATCCAAGAACTGCTTGCAGCATACCGTCCTCCCGCAGGGGCCAAGACCGCCCAGCATATTCGCTTCATCGCGAACGCCTATTTGCCTAAGCTCTATGCGGGTTCTGAACTTGTACGCCAAGTCCTTGACTAAGTTGCGGAAATCGACCCTTTCGTTGGCCGTGAAGCAGAAAACGACCTTGCTGCCGTTGTAGCTGTACTCCGCGTCCACAAGCTTCATGTCCAGCTCGTGCTGCGCAATCATGTCTTGGCAGATGGCGAACGCTTCCTTCTCTTTGGAGCGATACAGCTCCCTGTCGCGCTTGTCCTGCTCGCTCGCAAGGCGCAGTACGGGCTTGAGCGGAAGCACCACTCGGTTTTCCTCCACCTCGTGCGGTTCGGAAACGACCTCCCCGAACTCGTCGCCCCTCGCGGTCTCCACGATTACACTGTCGCCAAGCTTTATATCGAAGCCGTTCGGGTCAAAATAGTAGACCCTGCTGCCGGTTCTGAATTTTACACCTATTACGTTAATCATCCTATATCCTTTTCTCGCCTTTGTGCGCACATACCTATGCGGCATATGAGTTTATCAAGCGCGGGCCCGCCCGACGCCTTGTAGTATAAGGCGGTTTCGGTCTCCGTGACCACGTTCATCATACTCTGAATTTGTCCGATTGTAAAGCCACTTGCAAGAGAATTTCTAAGCGACGCCAAATCGGGCGCTACATAGTCCATAGATCCCAGGCTCATCGCAAGCGCGTCCCTTAGTATCGCCTGCCATATCGTCAGCAGCTCCCGCAGCTTATCCGTATCCACCCTTGTGCGTTTCTTGGTCTGCGGCTCGTCGGACGTCTCCGCGTCCTCCTCGCCCTTGGACTTGGGCTTGGAGCTTAAAAGCTCCGCCGCCTTTGCGTACGGGGAAACGGGTGAAACGCTGTCCCGAAGCAGCTCCGCCGCGCCCGTAAAGAACGAGGCAAACTCCTCTGTGGAGTAAGCCCTTGCCACGCCCCGAACGCCACGCGACAGCAGCGCGGCCCTGTGCGCTATGCGCTCATCTATCCCTTCGCTGATTAGCTCGCGCTCGACCGTCCTCACGTCCTCCGCGCCTATGCGCCAAACCATGCAGCGCGAAAGCACAGTCGTAAGACAGCCGCTCTCCTTGCCGGTCAACAGAATCAACGTGTCCTCGGGCGGCTCCTCTATGGTCTTTAGCAGCGCGTTTTGGCAGATTTCGCCCATCAAATCCACGTCCGCGCACAAAAAGCAGTGCCTGCCCCGCTGCATGGGGGTAGAATTGACCCGCGTGAGCAGGTCGCGCAGGAATACCGCGCCGCCGCTCTGCTTCGCCGCAAGAGCTACGTCCTCGGCCGTAACCTTTATCAAAAGCCCCGTTTCCTCAGCGGTCTTATAGTCGTCCCGCCCCGTCAGAAAGAGGGCGCAAAGCTGCCGCGCCGTTTGCAGGCTCTCCTGCCGCGCCTCGCCCGTAATGAGCACGGCGTGAGGTATCGTCCCGTCTATGAAGCTCCTGCGCCTTACCGCGCTAATCTCGACTTCACCCATGTTCATCCTTTCGTTTTCACTTGCCTACGCAGAAGTTGGAGAAAATTCGGTCTATGACCTCGGCGTCCACGTCCCTGCCCGTGACGGAGCCAAGCTCATGCAGGGCTTCGTTTATGTCGGTCGCCACGAAATCATCGTCCGCGCCGTCCAAAGCCTGCGCTATATCAGCTCGGGCACGCTCCAACGCGGTAAGGTGCCGCTCGTTTGTGACGGCCTCGCCCTGAGGGTCGGGGTCCATAAGCTCGACCATGCGCTTCTTCAGCTCGTCAAGCCCCTCGCCCGTCTTTACGCTGATGGAAACGCTGTCAAGCTCCCTGAGCTTTCGCGCTGTTTCGGGATTCGGCTCCAAATCGCACTTATTAGCCACAACCAGCACGGGGCATTCCATGCCCTTCGGCGGCTCAACATAGGGTTGGGACACGTCCGTCACCCAAAGACAAAGCTCACACGCTGACGCGGCCGCAAGTGCGCGGTCTATGCCCATGCGCTCAGCTTCGCCGAAAGCCTCCCGAATCCCCGCGGTATCGACAAGGCGCACGACCATGCCGCAAAGCGAAAGCTTCTCCTCAATGAGATCGCGGGTTGTACCCGCCGTCGCCGTGACTATGGCTCTGTCACTCATCAGCAGGGCGTTCATCAACGAGGACTTGCCCGCGTTCGGCCTGCCGAGTATGACCGCCTTCGCGCCGTCCCTGACTATCCTGCCGTGACGCCCCTGCCTTATTAGCTCGTCCGTAAGGCGCAAAGCCTCGGTTAAGCTGTCGTGAAGCGACGCGTAGGCGCTCTCGTCGGCCTCGTCGGGATAGTCAATCGCGGCGTCAAGTCCGCTCAAAGCCGAAAGCAGCGGCTCCTCTATGCGCTCAACCCTGCGGCGCATACCGCCGCCCAGCTGTTCAAGCGCTGCGCGAAGCTGTCCGGACGCCTCGGCGTTGACCACGTCCATCACCGCTTCCGCCTCGGTAAGATCCATTTTGCCGTTCATGAAGGCGCGCTTGGTGAACTCGCCGCCCTCCGCCGGCGCCGCTCCCAAGCTTGAAAGCAGGGACAGCACCCTTTTCATGGTCTCGCGGCCGCCGTGTATGTGCAGCTCCGCCATGTCCTCGCCCGTGTAACTGTGCGGCGCCTGAAAGCGCACCGCCATGGCCTCGTCTATAAGCTCGCCTTTGTCGCGTATGCGCACGAAGCTCAGGCGGGAAGCTTCAAGCTCCCTTCCCGTAATCCTTCTCAGTATGTCGCGGGACATGGGCCCGCTTATTCTGACTATCGCGACCGCTCCTCCATAGGGCGTCGCGGGCGCAAAGACCGTCTGCTGCATTCAAAACCTTGGCTTGTTGCTGTTGACATAGGGGCTTGCAGACTTTTTGCCGCAGCCTCACGATAAAAAACACGGGCGGAACTCTCCGCCCGTTGCTTACAAAACCTATTTCTTGGTCGGAGTGATGATGACCCTGCGGTTAGGCTCCTCGCCCTCGCTGTGCGTGGTCACCCCGCGGAAGTTCTGCAACGCGTAATGCAGTACCCTGCGCTCATAGGGGTTCATCGGCTCCATCGCCATGGATCTGCCCGTCTTGACCACCCTTGCGGCGTTCCTGCGCGCCAGCTTGCGCAAGGTCTCCTCGCGGCGAACGCGATAGCCCTCGGTATCGATGGATATCCTGCGCGGGCCGGCTTCCTTGCGGTGACGGTTGGCATGATGCGAAACGATGTACTGAATCGCGTCCAGCGTCTCCCCATGGCGTCCGATAAGCAGACCGTCGGTGTCGGACTCGATGATGAGCTTCAGCCCGTCGTCGGTCTCGGCGGCAAGCACGCTGCACTTTAACTGCATCGCTTCAAGCATACCGGAAAGGAACTGTGCGTCGGGATCGCTGTCTGCAAGCTCACGGCTGTATTCAATACCGCCCCACTCACGCGGAAGGGCGTTTTCATCCTCCGGCAGCTCCTGCTCAGGCTCCGCATTTATGGCTTCGGGTCTGTCCTCGCGGGGGCGGTCGCTCTTAGGTCTGTCCTCACGGGGGCGGTCGCTCTTAGGTCTGTCCTCACGGGGGCGGTCGCTCTTGAGTCTGTCCTCACGGGGGCGGTCGCTCTTAGGTCTGTCCTCACGCTTTTCGAACACAGGCACAACGGGTGTCTCGCGGCGGGTGAGACGAACTAAGGCCTTCTTTGCGCCTATCCCAAACAGTCCCTTGCTCTCATGCTGCACGGTGGTTATCTCCACCTCGTCAAGGCTCACGCCCATGGTTTGCAGGCCTATGAATATGGCCTCGTCTATGGTCTTACCGGAAAAAACGTTGGTTTCCTGCTCCATTATTTCTTAACCTCCACTATCGGTTGTTGCTGTTTCTTTTTGAAGTATCTGTTGATCCCCAGCGTCAGCAGTGTAGAGAAGAGGTAGCTGAAGATGAGGTAAAGCGCGAAGGTCGCTTCCTGGTTCCAGCAGATATAACCCATGAACAGGGGCATGATGTAGTTCATCCACTTCATGGACTTGTTCTGATCGTTCTGCGGTTGATTCTTGGAGGTCAGCCACATGGAGAGGAAGGCTATTCCCGCCGCAAGCACCGGCAGTATCATCATGCCGTTCGAGTAACCCTCATGCAGCGCCACGCAGTCGCGTGTAAGCTCCGAATAGGAGGCTAAAAAGGCGGTATTGTCGGAAGCTATCTGAATCGTGCCATTGACGTTCTGAAAGAAATTCAGCCTTGTCAAAAGGTCGGTCAATACCGCTTCGTTTTCGTTGAAATAGATGAAGTTATGTATGTTGGTGTTGGTGGCGCACATCGAGCAGCTGCCCGAGCTTGACGAATTGGCGAACATATTCCAGAACTGCTCACCCGTCATCATCGAGGCGGCGCTGAGGTTGTCGGGGCGCCAGATGTTGTTCATCCAAAGGAACTGATACTGCTTGAACATCTCAAGACCCGCGTCGGGATCGGAGTCCAACAGCACCAACAGGCGAAGGGTCTGTTCATTCGACCATGCCCTAAACGCCGCAAAGAAGATGAAGAATATCGGCATCATGATAAGCAGCGGCAGGCATCCGCCCATGGTGCTGACGCCGCGCTCCTTCATGAGCTTACGCTGTTCGGTGTTCATGCGCTGCGGGTCGTTGCCGTACTTCTTCTTGAGCTTGTCAAGCTCCGGCTGAATGGCCTGCATCTTCATGGATGACTTGCGCGCAGCTATGTCGGAGAAGGATGTGATAATCTTGATTGACAGAGTGCTGATCAACACGGTAAGGACTACGACGTAGCTTATCTGCCAGCCCGTTGCCGACAGCAGTGATTCGTAGAGCCAACGCATACCCTGAAAGAACCAGCGAGTAATAAAGATCCAGTTTTCCAAAACGGTATATCTCCTTTATTGTAGTTAGGGGACGGGATCGTATCCGCCTTTGCAAAAGGGGTTACAGCGCAGTATACGCCAAACGGCCAAGGCGCCGCCCTTTAGGACGCCGTACTTGGCGACAGCCTCCGCCGCGTACTCGGAGCAGGTCGGGGTAAAGCGGCACGCGGGGGGCAGGTACGGCGAAATCGCTCTCTTATAGAATCCTATCAAAGCGAGCATGGCCTTCTTCATTGCTTGTCCACCAACAAAGAGGCTCGTTTGAGCAGGATTTCCATAGAGCTTGAAAGCTCGTCAAAGGGAGCGGTCAAGACGTCGGGCTTGGCCACAATGATGATGTTGCAGCCGCAGCCTATGCGAGGCAAAAAGGGCGAAAAGCAGGCGCGAAGCCTGCGCTTGCAGCGATTGCGCATGACCGAGTTGCCAATCCTCTTGGAGACCGAGAACCCGACATGAACCTCGTGTGTGCGCGTTTTTGCGTACACCATAGTCATCTGCCTGCACCCCTGCGACTTACCCACGCGGTAGGTGTAGCGGAATTCCTTGTGACGCTTTAGCGAATTGCTGCGGTTCACCCGAATAACCTCACCGGGGGCAAAGCGCCCCGCCCTGTAAAGTAATGTGCGGCAAGCCAAAACAGCTTGCCGCAAGCAAAACCTGAATAGATCGCAAGCCCGGCAGGAGAATCCGCTGCCCGCGATATGTTGCCGACTCTTATCTTATGCGCTGAGCTTCTTGCGGCCGCGTGCGCGCCTGCGCTTTAAGACATTCCTGCCGTCGGCGGTAGCCATGCGCTTACGGAAGCCGTGAACCTTGCTGCGCTGCCTTTTTTTCGGCTGATATGTGCGGATCATATCTTACACCTCTCTTTATCGTAGTATCGTCAATGGCCGCCGTTCACACGGCATACGCCACAGTTAACCTTACATATTATAGATGAGTGACCCGTGAGATGTCAAGTAAAAAAACAGGGATTTCGACCTGTCGCGGATGTTAATTTGCTCGGTTGGTGCGTTTTTGCGCCCGAAGTCCAAAACAAATTCTTACGGAGGTTACAATTTATACACAAGTCCGCATTATAATATGGGCATCTCATAGAAGATATTATCACACTACGGAGGTGTTTATGATGAAACGTATGTTATGTGTTGTCCTCGCCGCGCTGCTCCTGCTCTTTGCAAGCGTGAGCCTCGCCGCGACGGATGATGAGAACAAGGATAAGATAATGGAGTCGTTGGAAAAGACCGTGCTGTCAAACCATCCCGCCATCCTAAAGCAGGTTGAGCGCATACTCTACATGGACGCTCTGACGGTAAGTGACGAACAGGCGACGGAGCTTCTTGCCCTCAAGCTTGCGCAGTCCGACCTGACCTTTGTCGATAAGGGCACAAGCCTTTACGACTACACGGAGCAGGAACAGGAGATTGCGATTGACTACATCAACAGGGTATGCACCATACTGGACATATCCTACACCATAAGCCCCACCAACGATAAGCAGAGCGACAACGCGGTGGTTATTTCGGTGTACAAGGACGGCAAGCTGCTCGGCAAGATTGACAGCGACGCCAAGACCGACCTTGCGGACGGCCCCACCATTTGGTACCTGGTGGCGGGCGGCGCCTGCGTATTGGCCGCGATAGCCCTCGCCATCGTCCTTGCTGCAAGAAAGCGGAGGGCGAATGTCACAGAGTAAACGCAAATCCTCACGGGGGGCTTCGTATGGATTCGCGCTGATCCCCTTCATTATATGTGCTGTGGGCATATTCTTCTTCACACGTTGGTTTTTGGGCAACGTGCTGGAGGAGAATGCCTACTTTTCGCTGCTCGTAAACGATGCGGAGACCGCGAACGAGGAGATAGTTATCTCAGCGGGTGAGTTTACTCCCGCCGCAGCGCCCGCCGTGCTTTATGAGATTCCCGAAGTGGCCTTTGGACAGCAGTGGGCAAGGCTGAACGTCAGTTGGGACGGCGGCTCCTGGAGCATAAAGGATATACCCGTGTACCTGGGCGCTGATAAGAGCATACTCAAGGTGGGCGTGGGCATGAGCTTCGGCTCGTCCTTCCCCGGCGAAAAGGGGCGCTGCATCATCTCCGCGCACGTCACACGCCATTTCGCACAGCTTGAGGACACTCCCATGGGCGCGATAGTCACGCTTGAAACGCTGTACGGAACGTATCGCTATCGCGTGACCGATATGCAGACCTTTGTCGGCACGGAGCGCGCACTGATTACCGCAAGCAACGCGGATAACAAGCTCATCATGTACACCTGCTATCCCCGTGACAACGGCGGACACAGGCGAACGCAGCGCTGCGCTTTGATCTGTGAACGCATAGAGGGCTTGGAGGTGACGCCATGAAGGGCTTTAGAATATTCATATCGGTACTGCTGATGCTGGTTTTGACGGCGCTGACCTGCCTTTGTGTGGTCTCCGTCGCGCTTAAGGCCTGCTTGCTGAACAGCGGCTTCTATGTAAAGTACTCCGTGAGCGACAAGTATGTTGACAGTATGCTTGCCGAGGTTCGGGACAATCTGGATTACGTCGGTGTGCTGTACGGCTTCTCTGACGGCGAGCTTGACCCGCTCTTTACCGAGACCGATGTTCGCTACTGTGCTCAAACAGCGATAGACGCGCTGTTTGCGGCGTCCGAGAGCGGACAAACGCCGAGCTTGCAGCTTGATTCCACACGATTCTATGACTACATGGTCTCCAACGGCGGTGACGCAGAGGCCGCCGAACACTTCGCGGAGGACGCCGCGGACGCTGTGGAGAGCTGCGTCTTTGCCATCACCGACCCCTTAGCGTCGGGTACGATAACGAACGCGCTGTCCAACAAGTACGCCAAGGGCTGCGCGAGGCTCATTTGGCTGCTCATACCATTGGTATTGGCCGCCGCGGTGCTGCTGCTGTTCGTGCCGAAAAAGCTTCAGGTGGGGCTGATATTTATGTCGGGCGGGATATTCTTGGGCTCAGCGATACCAGCTTTGACGCTGTTGCAGATAATCATCTCCAACTATGCGGGAAGGCTCGCTTTGGGCGGCTCTGCCATGGGCATACAGCTTTCCGCGCTGTTGAAGGCCGCGCTCAACGGCTCCGCGCTCGTTTGCTGCGGAGTATGTGCGCTGTCGCTTGTCGTGCTTGTCACGGCCTGCCTTGCGAGGGCTAAAAAGAAGAAGGCATAAAGCTGCCTTATGAACATAAAGCGGCGACCGCATTGGCGGTCGCCGCTTTATGTTCGCGCTGTACCCCCCACCATCATCCTCTTGTCCGCCGAAAGATCTTGCTAAAAACATAACAGTCACCCTCCCGCTTCCCCCGTACCCTCGCCGTCATCCAATTATGCTCCGCCACCCCGCCCCCGCTGTCATCCTGAGCTATCGCGAAGGATCTTGCTAAAAACTCAAAAGTCAACCCCCGCTCCCACTCGCCCCTCCGTGTCATCCTGAGCCATAGCGAAGGATCTTACTAAAAACTTGTAAGTCAAGAGGCGCTCCCCCGAACCTCCCGTTGTCATCGAATAATGTTCCGCCAACCCTCCCTCACTGGCATCCTGAGCTATCGCGAAGGATCTTGCCTTAAATCTTGAAAATCATGAATTACTCCTCACCGTAAACGGCACGGGCAAGCAGCGCTTGATCGTTTGTATCATTATCTACCTCTTTTATTGTTATCCTTAGCAGTTAATCAAGCGTAATTTGCTTATCGCTTTATATATGTACCATAATCGCACCATGCGTTTCAAGAATTGCTGTTGTTATGCGTGGACACATAACAGGCATCAAATACATGGGACATATATGCACCATTATTCGGTGAATAAAAGGAGCGCATCCCTAATAGCCGAACCGCTCCAACGCATTCATTGTTTTACCGCTTGTTATCTCTTGTCAGCTTCGCTTTAACACTTATGCGTCTGGGCGTTGAAAGCTTGTCAAACTCTATGGTGTAAGCCCCTGTGTCGGCGTCAACGCAGCTTATGACCCCAGAGCCGAACACCTCATGATACACCCTCTCACCCACCGAAAAGTCCATGCCGCCATGCTTGATTCTCATGCGTTCCTCGCTCTCCTTTATAAAGCGTTTCGCACCCCTGACCAAGCCCTCATCAGGACGTTCAACATAGCTCAAAAGCTTTGGGTCAATGTCGAAGATGAAGCGTGATGGATACCTGAATCCGCCGTGATACCCACTGCCCGCAGCCTCGCTTATGAACAGTCCCTTCATGGCGCGAGTCATCGCGACAAAGCAGAGCCTGCGCTCCTCCTCCATCTGCTCCACGGTCTCGGTTCGCTTGGATGGAAAAATATTCTCATTCAGTCCGCATAAGAATACATAAGGAAATTCAAGCCCTTTGGCGGAGTGTACGGTCATCATTCGAATGGCGTCGGCCTTACTCTCGGAGTCCATGTTGGTGAGCAGCGCGACCCTTGAAAGATACCCCATGAGCGTGGCTTCCTCGCCGCAGCTCGTCTCGTACTCATGGACGGACTGGACAAGCTCCGCCAAATTGTCAAGCCGCTCCTGTGAACCCGAGGTGCGCATGGCAATCATATAGCCGCTCTCGTCCAAGAGGGCGGCGAGCAGCTCCGGAAGCGGAAGATTCAGCCTTCCCGAGAAGCTCTCGACAAAGGCGATAAAGCGCGAAGCACCCGTACCCTTGAATATCTCATCGCCCTGTGTAGCCTTCAAAGAATCGTAGAGCGAGAGCGAGCTTTTTTCTGCATATTCCTTTAGAAAACGTATACGCCGCTCACCCATGCCGCGCTTGGGGTTGTTGACTATTCTAAGGAAGGACAGATCGTCTCTGATTGCGGAAAAACGCAGATAGGCCAAGGCATCCTTGACCTCGCGCCTGCCGTAAAAGGGCTGCCCGCTGTATATCTTGTAAGGCAGTCCGCACCGTAAAAACACGTCCTCAAGGGAGCGGGTAACATAGTGGGCGCGGTAAAGTATGCATGTATCTCGAAGCGGAACGCCCGCCTCCTGAAGCTGTTTTGCAGTGGCGGCGATCCATTGCGCCTCCTTCTCGGCAGTCTCACAATGGTTGCAGATTACAGGGTCGCCGCCGCTTATGACAGGCTCAAGCTCCTTTTTTATACGCATGGAATTCTTGTCAATGAGCGAGTTCGCGACGGTCAAAATCTCCGGAGTGCTGCGGTAGTTGCTCATCATCATGATGGTCTTGGTTGGACTAAAGCGCTTGTCGAACTCGAGCAGAAAGCGTATCTCGGCGCCGCGCCATGTGTATATAGTCTGGTCGGGGTCGCCCACCACGAAAAGGTTTTTGTGATAGTCGCACAGAACCTCCATCAGACGGTACTGCGGGCGGTCGATATCCTGAAATTCGTCAACCATTATATACTCAAGACGCTGCTGCCACTTTAGACGAACCTCGTCATTGGTTGCAAATATATGCAGAGTGAAGTTGATAAGATCGTTGTAGTCAAGTCCAAAGCACTTCTTCTCATAATAGATGTAGCCCCAGAAAATAATGTCTCGCGCCTCTGCGGAATCAAGGTACTTAGCTCGGAGCGCGCCGAGCGGCATGGATATCATATCCTCGTAGTATAGGACGTCACTCACGCACTTTCGTATCTCTATCATGTCGCGGGCGGACGAGAAGGTCATGTCCCTAAGCGACAGCCCCCGCTCCTCGTATATGAGCTGAAGGATGTCGTCAATATCCGAATTGTCCAGCACAAGGAAGCTTTTCGGATATGATACTGCGTTGCTGTCCTCAAGCAGCACGCTCACGCAAAAGCCGTGGAAGGTCGAGATATAGCCCGTGTCGTTGTCGCCCGTCAGCTGACGTATCCTCGTGCGCATTTCGTTTGCGGACTTGTTGGTGAAGGTCACGCATAGGATGTTTTGCGGCATAACGCCAAGCTCCAGCACAAGATAGGCGAAGCGGCGCGAAAGCGTCCGCGTCTTGCCGCTGCCGGCTCCCGCAACAACGCGCACAAAGCCCTCCGTGCAGGTCACGGCCTCGCGCTGGATTTCGTTCAGCCCCTCCAAGACGGAGAGGTTCGGGCCTTCTTGTACGTCCATAAGCACGTCCTTTCTAAGGTTTGCCGCTTGAAAAAGCATATCGTTTCGTGCCGCGTCCTCGCCGTCGGCCCGAGCTTATCGCGAGGGTTTTGGTGAAAGTTTGAAAGACAAGGGGCGCTCACGGCGGGAAACCGCTTATCCCGCGGGGGAGCGGGGTTTTCACCGCAAGTTTGTTTCAAGATCCTTCGGCTGCCGCCTCAGGATGACATCCATGTACCAAGTTAGTCTCATGTACTCAGGTGAACAAGCCCTTGACGCGCTTCGACATGCCCATGTACTAATTTTATCCCATGCTGCATTGGCATCATCATCCGTCCGCGCAGGCCTTCACTAACTGCACCAATAATGTCTTAGTGCTGCTCGAATCAACTGTGGAACAGGCGGTTGGTCTGATATGCGGGGTCGCTGGTGACGTTAATGCCAAGCCTGCGCATAAGCGAATAGTCCACGGATGAGAGAATAACCGTGCTGTGGACGTCGGCGCCATAGAGCTTGCCTAACTGAGCCAGTGCTAATTCTGCGGTGGGGTTGGTTGTGGAGCAGATGGACAGAGCAAGCAGGGTTTCATCCATATGCAGATGCGGGTTGTTGTGGTGCAGGTTGTCAAGCTTAAGCCTTTGGATCGGCTCTATGACGGAAGGCGCAAGCAGCCGAAGCTCATGCCGTATACCGCCCAAGTGCTTCAAAGCGTTCAGAAGCATGGCCGAGGCCGCGCCCATAAGCTCGGAGGTTCGCCCCGTGATAATCGTGCCGTCCGTCAACTCTATTGCGGCGGCGGGCGCAGAGGTTAAGACCGCTCTATCCCTTGCGGGCTTGACGCAGGGTCTGTCGTCGGGGCAAATGCCGGCCTGCGCCATGAGCACGCGAAGCTTGGCAATCTCGTTTTCGTTGTTCATGCCCTGCTTTTGTGCGCAGAGCGCCGTGTAGAAGCGGCGAATTATCTCCTGCCCCGCGGCGAAGCGCACCGCCTCGTCATCCGTTATGCAGAAGCCCGCCATATTTACGCCCATGTCGGTGGGAGAGCGATAGGGCGAGCTGCCGAATATGCGCTTGAACATGGCGGAAAGCACGGGGAAAATCTCAACGTCGCGGTTATAGTTGACGGAGGTCTTGCCGTACGCCTCAAGGTGGAAGGGATCGATTATGTTGACGTCGTTGAGGTCGGTGGTGGCCGACTCATAGGCAAGGTTAACGGGATGGTTGAGCGGGAGATTCCAAACGGGGAAGGTCTCAAACTTTGCGTAGCCGGCGGTGACGCCGCGCTCATGCTCTTGGTATATCTGTGAAAGGCAGAACGCCATCTTGCCGCTGCCCGGCCCCGGCGCGGTGACGACGACGAGCGGGCGGCTCGTGGGAACGAAGTCGTTGCGCCCAAAACCGTCGCGGCTGAGGATAAGCTCGGTATTGGCGGGGTATTCGGGTATGGTGAAATGGTGATAGACCGGTATGCCGAGGGAACAGAGGCGGTTCTCAAAGACGAGAGCGGCGGGCTGTTGAGCGTAGCGGGTCAGAACGACGCTGCCGACATACATGCCATGGGCGCGGAAAGCGTCGATGAGGCGCAGCGCGTCAAGGTCGTAGGTTATCCCAAGGTCGCCGCGAAGCTTGTTCTTCTCTATGTCATAGGAGTTGATGACGATGACTATCTCGGCCTGATCGCTCATACTCGCAAGCATGTGCAGCTTGCTGTCGGGGAGGAAGCCGGGCAAAACGCGCTCGGCGTGGTTGTCGTCGTAGAGTTTGCCGCCGAACTCAAGGTAGAGCTTGCCCCCAAAGTGAGCGATGCGCTGCTTGATATGCTCGGACTGCGTTCGAATGTAAAGATCGTTGTCGAAACCCTTTTTCATGTCACCCTCCGAAAAACTTATACTACGATATGATATATCAAAACCGATTTCATTTCAAGTCCTTAATTTGACTTTACGGCGATATGAAGTCCGCGCTATACATGGCATATGAGATTAAT